>ERZ1673962.98-NODE-98-length-72982-cov-4.929381_pt1 | contig 72982 bp, 66 predicted proteins | sample MGYA00580188_ERZ1673962 | MGnify/ENA primary metagenome ERZ1673962 (study PRJEB41334, sample SAMN05608104) | rock metagenome | biome: terrestrial subsurface; feature: shale formation; material: shale | place: USA: Pennsylvania ...
TGATGGAAAACCCCAACATCCATATTATCTGCCATCCGGGCAACCCCGGATACCCTCTCGATTACGAAGCGGTCGCACGGCAGGCCGCAGCCACCGGCACCGCACTGGAATTGAACAATTCCTCCTTTGTCACAAGCCGCATCGGCAGTGCCGACAACTGCCGGCTCATCGCCCGCCTCTGTGCCCGGTTCGGCGGCCCGGTGTCCCTCGGCAGCGACGCACACATCGCCCAGAGCGTAGGGCATTTCGGCCACGTGTTCGAGGCCCTGTCCGCCGCCGGCGTGGATCCCGACCAGATCATCAACAGATCCCTGGAAGCGACTCTTGACTTCCTCGGATTAACCGACTGAAAGGTGCCGCAGTGTCAGCGGAAGAAAAAAAGCCGATAACCATCGTCCCGACAAACGAACGCAACTGGGCTACCATCTGCCACCTTTCGGCCTTGGCCGGATTCCTTTTAGGCCCCTTCGGTTTCATCCTGGGGCCGTTGATTGCCTGGCTGATAAAGCGTAAGGACGATGCCGAAGTCGACCGTCACGGCAAGGAAGCCCTCAATTTTCAGATCAGCATGATGATCTACGGCCTTGCAGCCACCCCTCTGGCTTTTGTGATTATCGGCTTGCCTCTGCTTATGTTTCTGGCCGCTTTCGACTTCATCATGACCATCGTCGCCGCCGTGCGCTGCAAAAACGGTCGGCCGGTACGCTATCCCCTGACCATTCGTTTCCTCACCTGAAACCTTCCCGGCACCCTGCTTAACAAATATTTGAGTAAACGAAACTTCTTGCCAGCGGATACGGGGTTATGCTAAACCAGCAGAATGCTTTGGTATTATATTTTTTAACGGATCGGAGGCACGCACCATGGACATAGAGATTCAGCCGGTCACCCAACCGAAAACCCGGCTTGAGGATGAATCCCAACTGGTTTTCGGGCGTCAGTTCACCGACCGCATGTTCGTTATGGAATACGACGCCGGGCGCGGATGGCATTCTGCCCGCATCCAGCCTTACGCGCCGTTTTCTCTCGATCCGGCCGCCCTGGTTTTGCATTACGCTCAGGAAATCTTCGAAGGGCTCAAAGCCTTCCGCCACCAGGACGGTTCCATTGCGCTGTTCCGCCCCAAGGACAACATCCGACGGTTCAATCGCAGCGCCCAACGCCTTTGCATGCCGCCCGTCGACGAAGAGTTCTTTCTCAAGGCCCTTAAAGAACTGATTCGCCTCGAATCCGACTGGATCCCCTCCGCCGAGGGCACCAGCCTCTACATTCGCCCCACGATGATCGCCACCGAAGCGGTGCTGGGCGTCAAGCCATCGGATAAATACCTGTGCTACATCATTCTGTCGCCGGTCGGCGCCTACTACAAAGGCGGCTTCAAGCCGGTCAAGATCTGGATCTCCGACCAGTTTATCCGCAGCGCCCCCGGCGGCACCGGCGAAGTCAAGTGCGGCGGCAACTATGCGGCCAGCCTTCTGGCAGCCAGACAGGCGGCCGAAAAAGGCTTCGACCAGGTCCTCTGGCTCGATGCCGTAAAGCGCAAATACGTCGAGGAAGTCGGCAGCATGAACATCTGCTTTCTGTACGACGGCAAGATCGTCACCTCGCCGCTGCACGGGACTATCCTCAACGGCGTCACCCGCCGATCCATCCTTCAACTGGCGACGGAAATGGGCTACCAAATCGAGGAACGCGCCATGAGTGTCGACGAGCTTCTCGACGGAGCCGAATCCGGACGTCTGGCCGAAGCCTTCGGCACCGGCACGGCGGCCGTTGTCAGCCCCGTCGGCCAGCTGACCTACCAGGATCGCACCGTCACCATCGGCGACGGACAGGTGGGCGAATTAACCCTGAAACTCTTTGAGGCCCTGACAAGCATTCAATACGGCCGCCACCCCGATCCTCACGATTGGGTTGTGAAAATCTGATCCGCCGACCATACCAATCATTTCAAGCCCCCGCCCAACGGGGGCTTTTTTTATCCTCCGGATCCGACGACCTTTCCAGCGACGCCCGAATTATCGGCACTTCTGTCTTTTTTTTAGGCAAAAACACTCCATTTTGCTTTAACCGGCATTGTAACCCACTGATATTGCAATAAAATAGAAGTTGGTTCGAGGTTTGCTACATGGGAGAAACATAGCCGGGACAACGTCCGCCCCGACAGGCACATCACTGCAAAGACGCAATGGAGGAAAAATCGATGTTTCGTATTCCCTGTATCCTGACAACCGCTCTATTTTTTACGGCCTTTCCGGCCATGGCGAGAGCCGCGGAAAGCGCCAATCCGGGCGATACCGCCTGGATGCTCGTATCTTCCGCCCTGGTTCTGATCATGATGCCCGGCCTGGCACTGTTTTATGCCGGGATGGTACGATCCAAGAACGTTCTTTCGACCAGCATGCATACCTTCGCAGCCCTTGGCATCATCGGGGTGCAATGGGTGGTTATCGGCTACAGCCTGGCCTTCGGTGGAGAGGGTACTTTTATCGGCGGGTTTGGCAACATGTTTCTCTCGGGCATCACCCCCGACAGCGTGACCGGCACCATACCCACATACGTTTTCGTCATGTTTCAGGGCATGTTCGCCATCATCACCCCGGCGCTCATTTCCGGCGCCGTGGCCGGCCGCATGAAATTTTCCAGCTACTGCATCTTCATCGTTCTGTGGGCCACCCTGGTCTACGATCCGTTGGCACACTGGGTCTGGGGTGATGGTGGCTGGTTGCTGGAAATGGGAGCCTTGGACTTTGCCGGGGGGACGGTCGTACACCTGTCTTCCGGCCTCTCGGCCCTGCTCGTTGCGATTTTTCTCGGCAAACGACACGGCTTTCCCCATGAACGCATGGCTCCGCACAACCTGCCCATGACGCTGCTCGGCGCAGGCCTGCTGTGGTTCGGCTGGTTCGGCTTCAACGCCGGCAGCGCCCTGGCCGCCGGCGGCAGCGCCGCCCTGGCCTTCACGACCACCCAGACGGCTGCCGCCGCAGGAGCCTTGTCCTGGATGCTGGTCGAATGGCGACTTACCGGAAAACCCAGCGCCCTGGGCGCAGCCTCCGGTATCGTAGCCGGGCTGGTCGTCATAACCCCCGCAGCGGGCTTCGTTCTTCCCGGATGGGCCCTGGTCATGGGCCTGATGGCAGGCGCCGTCTGCTACGGCGGCGTCATGCTCAAGCACAAACTCGGCTATGACGATTCCCTCGACGCCTTCGGCGTACATGGCGTGGGCGGAGCTTTCGGCGCCGTAGTTACCGGTATATTCGCGACGGTAGGCGCTACCAGCCTGATTACCGGCGACCTGCACCAACTCTGGATTCAGATTGTCGGCGTGCTGGCAGCAGGCGCTTACGCGGCCATCGTCACCTTCGCGCTGCTGTGGATACTCAAAAAGACCATCGGCCTGCGCGTTACACGCGACGAAGAAGTCATGGGTCTCGACCAGACCCTACACTCTGAAAGCGGTTACGATTTTTAACCCAGCCTCGGGTTCGTGGCCCGACGCCCCTCCTCCCGGGGGCGTCGGGCATTTTTTGAGTAACCGAACTACTCCATCCGTGTAACATCGCCTCCCCCCACTGTAAACTCGACAGACCTTGGCGCCCGAGCGCCCCCTCCTTCTCCAAAACACCTAAGTCACCGTTTTAATTATTTTTTTTGTCGAAAAATCGCTTGCGAAAACGGCTAATGCGCCAACAAAAAAAGATTGGCACTTACTTTGCAATTGAGTATCGGCCACACCAAACCCATACGTGGTTGTTTGTGTACACACCATCCGGAGGTTGAATCGAATGTGTCGTATTGGAGCTATTAAAAGCCGCCACTATGTGCACCCCAGCCAAGCCCTATTGCTCATGCAGTCCCAACAGAAGGGACATGACAATTCCGGCTTCGCCATGGTCATGCAGGACCTCGGGGGCATCTTCGAAAACTACAAGCATCTGCCCACCTTGTCGCTGGCCTGCACCGATGAAGGTCTGCAGGTCACCAAAGCCATCATGGACGCGCGCGGATTTCGCCTGGTTCATGAATGGGAACCCGAAACCAACCGGCTGCCGGGTCTGGACATTCAGGCCATGCCGCACTATGTCTACCAGACATTTGACTATCCCGACGCGTACGCCGACGCCAGCCAGGAAGAAAAGGAGCAATTGCTCCTCGATACCCGCCTGGAACTGCGCCGCGGCATGGAAGAGGACTGCAAAGGCTTCGCCTACTCTTTCTGGCCCGACGTCATCACTCTGAAAGAGATCGGCGATCCGCGCGACATCGGCACTTTTTTCAATATCTGGGAACCTGACGATCAATTCACTGCGAAGGTCATCACCGCCCAGTGCCGACAGAACACCAACTATGCCATCGTTCGCTATGCCGCCCACCCCTTCTTCCTGCAGGGTTACACGGCACTGGCCAACGGTGAAAACACCTTTTATCAGAAAAACAAGGAATTTCAGCAGAACCTGCACCGCGGCTACATCGGCTTCGAATCCGATTCGCAGTGCTTCCTGTACACCCTGCACCACACCCATCGCGAGTTGGGCTGGCCCCTGTCCTACTACAAGCACGTCATCACCCCGCTGCCTTTCGAGGACGTCGTGAAACGCGAGGACCAGCAGCAACTTCTGGCCATGCGGCAGTCCCTGGCGCACCTGGAAATCAACGGTCCCAACACCATCATCGGCGTGCTGCCGAATAACACCATGTTCACCTGCTGCGACGCCAAGAAGCTTCGACCGGTGGTGCTCGGACGGGATGAGGATACCGTGGTGCTGTCTTCGGAAGTCTGCGGCGTCAACGAGATTCTGCCGAACCGCAACTGGGAGACGGACATGTATCCCAATGAGCGTGAAATCGTGGTCATCGACAACAACCTGGAGGTCCAGCGATGGAAACAGTAAAAATAAACGACATCGCCTGTAACGATCTTCCCTGGAAGATTCAGTATCACCCCGAGCGCTGCACTCTGTGCGGATCCTGTATCGCGGCCTGCACCTTCGACGCCATCGGGCCGAAAATGGAGCGGCGCCGGCTCACCTTTACCGACAGCGCAACCCCCGAACCGAAGACCCGGTTCGTTGCCCAACCGGTCATCGGCCAGCAGAATGCCATCAAGAATTTCTGTCGCGGCTGCGGGGTCTGCGAGCGTGTATGCCCTAACAACGCCATCAGTTCCAGCCGCAACCCGGACTCGCGCTTCAATGTGGTCTACGCGACCTCGACCGGCACCGGCCCCAAGCGTGGCGGTCGCAACAATCTCGAAGTTCAGTCCCGCACCCTCGACACCCTGAGGGTCGGCCGCATTTCGCAGATGACCGACCCGAGTCTCGATGCCCAGCGTCATACCTTCGACTGCCTGGCGCCATTGGGCCGCATCCTCCCGGCCGGCACCCTGCCGCTCAATCAGACCGCCGACGGCAAGCTGGTGCAGGACGGCCAGACTCCGCCGGTCCGCTGGATTTATCCGATCATCATCGGCGACATGTCCATCGGCGCTCTTTCCTGGCGTATGTGGGAAGCCGTGTCCATGGCGGTGGCCTATCTCAACGAGGAATGCGGTCTGCCGGTACGCATGTGCTCCGGCGAAGGCGGCATGCCGGTGCGCCTGTTGAAAAGCCGTTATCTGAAATACATGATTTTGCAGATCGCTTCCGGTCATTTCGGCTGGAACCGCATCATCCAGGCCATGCCGCACATGATCGAAGATCCGGCCGGCGTTCTGATCAAAATCGGCCAGGGCGCCAAGCCGGGCGACGGCGGTCTGCTGATGGCAGCCAAAGTGGCCGAGCACATTCAGGCCATTCGCGGCGTGCCCAAGGCCGATCTGCTTTCGCCGCCCAACCACCAGGGCCTGTACTCCATCGAGGAAAGCGTGCAGAAGATGTTCCTGTCCTTCAACGCCGCTTTCAAATTCCGCGTGCCGGTCGCCATCAAGGTGGCCGCCAGCGCTACCTCGGTATCGGTCTTCAACAACCTGGTGCGTGACCCCTACAACATCGTCGGCGGCTTCTTCCTCGACGGTATCGACGGCGGCACCGGCGCGGCCCACGACATCAGCCTCGACCACACCGGCCATCCGGCGGTCAGCAAACTGCGCGACTGCTACCTCGCCGCCGTGGCCCAGGGACGTCAGGGTCAGATCCCCCTGTGGGCGGCCGGCGGCCTCGGCAAAACCGGCAACCTGGCAGCCGACGCCTTCAAGATGATGTGTCTCGGCGCCAACGGCGTATTCACCGGCAAACTCATTCTGCAGATGGCCGGCTGCCTTGGCAACGACCACGGCCGCTGCAACGCCTGCAACACCGGTCTTTGTCCAGTTGGCATCACCACTCAGCAACCGGTTCTGGTCAAACGCCTCGATCCGGAACGGGTGGCGGAAAACATCGTCAACTACTTCCTGGCCATGGATGTCGAGTTGCGCAAACTCATGGCCCCCATCGGCAACTCCTCCCTGCCCATCGGTCGCTCCGACTGTCTGGTCTCGTCCGACAAGGCCGTCGCCGATCGTCTGCAGGTTCAGTACGTCTGTTAAGGAGGTTTTAAGTAATGGCAGCCTTTATCAACGGCTTTGATGAAAATAACCGGCGTATTTCCACCCAGCAACTGCTGCAGAAGATCTACGCTGCCCTGGAGTCCGGCGAGACCGAATTCGAAGTACTCTCGTCCGGCCATCACGACATCGGCGGACCGCTCTGGACCAAGGACGGAAGCCCGCTGAAATTCACCGTCAAGAACCCCGGCCAGCGTGTCGGCGCCTTCGGTCTTGCGGGCACCGAGATCGTTATCAACGGTCCGGCCCCGGCCGACGTCGGCTGGCTCAACGCCGGCGCAACCCTGGTCCTCAAAGGGGACGGCGGCGACACCACTGCCCACTGTGCCGCAAGCGGCAAGATCTATGTCGGCGGCCGCGCAGGAACCCGTACCGGCTCTTTGATGAAACGCGACCCGGCTCACGAGTCACCCGAACTGTGGGTGTTGAAAAACGTCGGCTCCTTTTCCTTCGAGTTCATGGGCGGCGGCATCGCCGTGGTCTGCGGCTACGACAGCGAAGAATTCGAATCGGTCCTCGGCGACCGTGCCTGTGTCGGCATGGTCGGCGGCACCATCTATGTCCGCGGCCCCATCCAAAACCTCGACAAAAACGTCTGGTTGATGGACCTGGATGAAGCCGACAAAGAGTTTCTTACCAGCAACATGCCGGCGTTTCTCGAAAGAATCGACAGACCGCAGCTGTTGGAAGAACTCACCGACCTCTCCCAATGGAAAAAAATCGTCGCCAAATCCTACGATGAACGTCAGGCCGCCGAACGCATCTCTTTGCGTGAATTCCGCCTTGGCAAGTGGGTCGAAGGCGGTATTTTCGGCGATGTCGTGGAAGACGACTACGATAACGTCGCCGACCTGGTAAATACCGGAGACATGCGTCTGAAGGTACCGCACTGGAAAAACAAAGCTTATGCCGCTCCATGCCAGTCGGCCTGTCCCACCGGTATTCCGACCCAGGACCGCATCCGTCTGCTGCGTGAAAACAAGACCAGGGAAGCGCTGGAACTGGTGCTGAATTATTCGCCGTTCCCCGCCAGCGTCTGTGGTCAGGTCTGTCCGAACCTGTGCATGGATGCCTGCAGCCGGCGCTATCTCGACCATCCGGTGGCCATGAAGGAACTCGGCCGCCTGTCCCAAAAGATCGAAGCCCCCGAGATGCAGCCTGCCACCGGAAAAAAGGTGGCGGTACTCGGCGGTGGTCCTGCCGGTCTATCGATTGCCTGGCAACTCGCCTTGCGCGGCCACAGCGTTGTCCTTCACGAAGCGGACAAGGAAGTCGGCGGCAAACTGCGCCAGGCGATCCCCGCCGAGCGCCTGCCGAGAGAAGTGCTCAACGACGAGATCAACCGCATCAAGAACATCGGCGTCGATATCCGTACCGAAAGCAAAATCGACAAAGATGCCTTCGAAACCATCCGCGCTGAAGTCGATGCTGTGGTGGTTGCCACCGGCGCCCACAACCCCGTGATCATCCCTTTCCCCGGTCACGAGCGACTGGTTAAGGGACTCGAATTCCTGAAGGAAATCAACAGCGGCCTGCAGCCGAAAGTCGGCCGCAAAGTTGTCGTTATCGGGGCAGGCAACGCCGGTATGGACGTTGCGATCGGAGCCTATCACATGGGCGCCGAACAGGTTACGGCCATCGACGTTCAGCGTCCCGCCGCCTACCAGAAGGAGATCGATCAGTTTGAAGCCCTGGGCGGAAAGATCGCATGGCCGGTCTTCACCGAGCGTATCACCGAGGAAGGTCTGCACACCAAGGACGGCCGCCTGATCGAGGCCGATACCGTGATCATCTCCATCGGCGAACGCCCCGACCTGTCCTACGTGCCACGCGAATGGCTCACCGACCGCGGCATGATGGAAGCCGACGACTGCTTGCAGGTGAAAAAGGCTCCCGGCGTGTTCGCCCTCGGCGATACCATCCAACCGGGCCTGCTGACCCATGCCATCGGCAGCGGACGCAAGGTCGCCGACTACATCGACGACTACCTCTGCGGTCGGGAACTGGTTGCCAAACCTGAACCGGTGATGATTCCCCAGTCCAAACTTCACAAGGAATCGTTCATGCCGCAAAACCGCGGTCGCTTCCGGGTCGAAGACGCCTGCAGCGAAGTCAATCGCTGCATCAGCTGCGGTACCTGCCGCGACTGTACCATGTGTCTCGAAACCTGTCCCGAAGGCGCCATTGTGCGCGAGGAAAAACCGGACGGCTCTTTCGAGTACATATCCGATGAAAAATACTGCATCGGCTGCGGCCTCTGCGCCGGCGTCTGCCCTTGCGGTATCTGGCAGATAGAAAAAGTCATTTTCTGATTTTTCCTCACTGCATGAGCTGCAAGAAAAGGCGGAACCTCACGGTTCCGCCTTTTCTTTGCCTACCGCCGGATCCGCTCCGGCCAGCACAGATCGTCAAACAACTTCAGGAATCGAGCAGGCAACGATTGCGATCATTTTCACCCCGGTAATAACGGGCTTCGATAAGATTGTTCTCCGGATCCCGGAAGTAAATGGATATGCCCGTGCCGTGGGCTCCCCAACGTTTTACGGGACCGGTTTCGATGGCCACTCCCGCTTGGGCCAACCTGACGGACAGCTCATCCCAGGCCGGCTTGCCCATGGCCAGACAAAAATGATTAAGATGCATCCCGCACGGGCCGGCCTCGGAATCTGCCGACCACATACCGGCCGGGAAAAAATCAACAACCGTATCCTCGCCCAGCCGCACGGAAGGAAACGGCACCTTGCCGTTACGGTACAGGTCCAGCCGCTCGGTAGCCAGCCCCAGAATATTCGCGTAAAAGCTCAACATGCCTTCCATGTCCGTAACGTTGAGCACAATATGATCGAGCAGACATTTCATGAGAACCCCAAAATAAAAATGCAACAAAGAACACCGGTGCAAGCGCTGGGGAACATGCTCATTCGCCCTTCTTATGTCCCCCTTCCCGCAAATGCGACAAACACTGCTCGAGATGACGTGCGGCGGTTTCGCGACCGCCCAATCCATACGCCAGGGCCAATGCCACCGCTACCGAACCAAATGCAAGCCCAAAAGCCAAATTGACGATTTCGTCGGCAATGCCCATGGCCTTGAGGCCCATGGCAACCACCAGGGCCAGAATGGCATAGCGGGCGATGTTGGCCAGCCCCATTCGCTCGGGGGAACGGCTCAAGGCCTGATGCGCCAGCATTGCCAGGTAGTTCCCGATCAACAGGATCACCAGGCCCAGCAGAACCTGCCCGGAAAAGACCAGAAGTTCACCGAGCACCCCGGCCAGCAGTTCGATACCGAGCTTTTCCACCGCCGAAACAGCCGCGGCCAACAGAATAAAAAAGAAGGCAACCCGGGCGCAGAAGCAGGAAAAATGCCGCTCCGGCCCAAGCAAGCCGCCGGCGCCCAGTTTTTGCGGCCATTCGTCTGCACCGACACCTTCCAGCACTTCACGCAGGATATTCGTAATCCAGCGTCCGAGTACATATGCCACGGCCAGAATCAGAGCCGCCGCCAGGATATCCGGGATCGCCCCCATGAACACCATGAGCATATCCGTGGCCGGGTCCGAGATCGCCGCGATGCCCAATACCCCGAGGGCGGAAATCAAGACCGGTACGAAGACCAGCAAAAAAACGATCTGGGAAACCACCCGTGCCATCTGGATCTTGTCGGAGATTCCGGCCTTGGCGGCCAAAGTATCCAACCCTTTACCCACCACCAGAATGGCATTGCCGCATATCTTGGCGATAACGTAACCCGCGACCCCGATGACCACGGCGGCTACCAGGTTTGGCAGGATGGCGACAAAATCGTCCACCAGGTTCTTAAGCGGATCAAGCACCCCCTCGATGCCCAGAGCCCCGAGGGCCAGCAACAACACAAACAGCAACACAAGATAGTAGGCCAGTCCGCTGATCAACTTTTCCACGGTCAGATGTTCGCCGGATTTATTTTCCAGACGTTTGTCCACTTCCAACTTCTTCAACACCATGGCCAGGCCCTTGCGGATACCGATGGCAAAAAGCCATCCCACCAGCAGGATAAGCAGCGCCCCGATGACACTGGGGAAATACTGACCCAATGTACCCAGAAACTCGTCTATGAAACCCTGCATCGCAACCTCCTCGTTTGTTGGTTTGCATTCAGTGATTCATTTCATAAAAAAGCTATCATGCCTTTGAGCGGAGGCAAGCGGTTAAACGATTCGGAGGTCTGGCTTACGGGATCGCGGGCAGTTTTCAGAAATATCCATATCCGATTCGGGGCCGGTCTTGACGCCGCAAACCGGATAGATGGACAATAAGAACATAATGGAAACTTTTTCGGGAGGCCTTTATGAAACGACAACACATCAATGCGGAAATGAAGGTATGGGACATCATCCAGGACTACCCCGAAACCTACGGTGTATTCCTGCAATTCGGCTGCCCCGACATCCGTAGGGGCAGTTTTGCGATCCAGTCTCATTTCATGAAAGTGCGCACGGCAGCCCACGCCCACCACATCGATCTGGTAGAGTTGCTGGAGGCGTTAAACAATGCGGTAACCGGGAAGGAGGCAACACGTCATTAGAATGCGGAGTTTTGCGAAACAGGGTTGATTGCAAACCAGGCCTATGACTTCAAAGTAATAAATTCCCGCAAGGTTGAACATAATATGGCATTCAGTTCTTCTTTGCGCTCTTCCCTGGCTTCCGCGAAGACAGCAGGTTGATTTTTCCAGTTGAGGGTGGCCCTAAGTCGGGGAGCGGCTCACCCACATATTGACAGTGCCCTGCCGGTCTTTTAAGGTATCCGAACCGTAAAGCGGAAAAGCTTTGCCATCGACTACACCGAAAACATAAAAGGACCTGCCATGAAATACCTTGTTTGCGCTCTGCTTGCTCTGACCTTTTTGTCCACACCCTCCTCGGCACAGAACGCACCGGATCTGACAACCCCGGAAGCCAGGGCCAGTTACAGCCTTGGACATAAAATCGGCAGCGATTTTAAAGCGCAGCAGATCGTCGTCGATCCCGACCTGCTGGTGCGGGGGCTGAAGGACGCGCTGAACGATAAAACGCCGGCGCTTACCGAGGAGCAGCGGCGGGAAGCTCTCGGTGCCTTGCAGAAGCGGGTAGCCGGTCGTCAGCAGATGGTAAAAAACCAGTTGGCGGATAAAAATCTGTGGGAAGGTAGAGCTTTTTTAAATAAAAACCGACAGAAACCAGGGGTCATCAGCAGCGCTACCGGCCTGCAGTACAAAATAATCGAACCCGGAGCGGGCAGGCGCCCCGGGTTGCAGGACCGCGTCACGGTTCACTATCGCGGCCGCCTGCTCGACGGTACGGAATTCGACAGTTCCTACAAACGGGGCAAGCCGGCAACCTTTGCCGTACAAGGCGTCATCCCCGGATGGACCGAGGCTTTGCAGATGATGAAACCCGGGGCGAAATGGCAGCTTTTCATCCCGCCTGAACTCGCCTACGGAAAAAAGGGTACACCGACCATCGAACCGAACTCGACGTTGATATTTGATGTGGAGCTGTTGGAGGTGAAGTGACGGTAAAACCGTCATTTGTCACTTGTCATTGGTCCTTTGCTTTTGAACGTGAAAACCCATGTTTAACCGCAGAGATCGCCGAGAGCGCAGAGAAAGGCAAACCTTTAAAAGCGGTTTTGGATTCTCTCTGCGTACCCTGCGTTCTCCGCGGTAAATTGATTTTCCTGGTCACCTGGTTTTCGCTTTCCGGGCACCGGAATCCAATCACAAATCACCAGTCAACAATCACTCGCCTTTTGCTCTCACACCTGTAACGCCGGTTCCCGCAAGGCCGCGATCTGCTCACGCAATTCAAGAATATGATCGCCCCAATAACGGGGGGTGTTGAACCAGGGGAAGCTCGGCGGGAACGCCGGGTCTTCCCAGCGCTGGGCCAACCAGGCAGTGAAGTGCAGGATACGCAAGCTGCGCAAAGCTTCGATGAGCTGCAGTTCGCGCGGATCGAAATCGTTGAATTCGGCATAGCCTTCCAGAATTTCCGAAAGCTGGACCGTTTTGGCGGCGCGGTCTCCCGACAGCATCATCCACAGGTCCTGCACCGCCGGAGCCATGCGGGCATCGTCGAAATCAACGAAATGGGGGCTGCCGTCGCGCCACAGCATGTTGCCGACATGGCAATCGCCGTGGGTGCGGATATACCGCACCGGCTTCGTTCGCGCCATGACCTCGTCGATCCCCTGCAGCAAGTCGCGGGTCAGGACGTCGTAATGGCCCTTGAACTCGGCGGGTACGTACCGCTCGCTGACCAGGGCGGCGGCTTCATGACCAAAGCTACGACTGTCGAGTCGCGGCCGGGCTTCAAAGGGGCGCAAGGCACCGACGCTGTGGATACGCGCCATGAGCCGTCCGAGAATCAGCAGGTTTCCGAGGTTGTCCAGTTCCGGGGCATGTCCTCCCTTGCGCGGGTAGAGGGCGAAACGGAAACCGCCGTAAAAAAACAGGCTCTCCCCCTGCTCGTTGCGCAGGGGGGCGACCACCGGCAGTTCGTGCTCGACCAGTTCGAAACAAAACCGATGCTCTTCGAGAATCTGTTCGTCACTCCAACGCTCCGGACGATAAAATTTCGCGACCAGGGGGCCGTCCCCTTCGATGCCGACCTGATAGACCCGATTTTCGTAACTGTTAAGGGTCAGGGTTCGGCAATCGCACATATATCCCTGAGTTTCCACGGCATCCATGATAAAACCGGGGGTCAGAGTCTGAAAGGGGTGCTTCTCATTGGACATTCAATTCTCCATGGCTTCGGGGCGGTCTGACGAGGGGCATCGAAAATCCCGGGAAGGTCAATGTAACAGGAACCTTCGCGGCGCTCAACCGACAGGCCTTCAGTACCAGATCCGAATCGCCCCTCCCCACATCGTAAGTTCAGCCCCAAAAAAAGAAGCGACGGTCTCCGGCTGGTGCCGGTCGGTATCCGTCGCCTCTTTCGCAATCGCAAGCATGGACGGGGCAAAACCCCCGACCGATGCCGGTGTGCTTTACTTGACAAGCCGCAGAGTCCAGGGGACCCTGAATTCCTTGCCGTTGGAGCAAGCTACCGCCCCCATGATGCAGAAGATAAGATTGCAGGCCCAGACGGCTAACACCACCAGGAACCCGATGACGATCACCGTCAAGATCCCCCCCCACGACCAAAGCGATAGCCGCGGTAATCGACCAGTTCAGAGCTTCCTTCGCCTGATCCATGACATAGGCATCGTCTTTTTTAACCAGGTAGAAAATCAGGCCGGGAATGAATCCGAAAAATATGGTACCGATCCAGATCAGCAGGGCCATATTCTTGGATTCTTGATTGACAGTCACATCTTTTACTTCTTCCATAAGCATTCTCCTTTTTCAAGCGGTTTGCGCACGCCCCTTTCCGGCGGAAGTCGTGCAAGGCTCGAAAACCCCAGGTATCGGCCGGCCATTCCGGACACAATGGCAAAAGACAAAGATAATGCCCTTGCACAAAAACAAGGTTTATTGAATATAAGCAAATTAACAAAACAACACAACTCGTAAAATATGCAACGGACAATATTTCCTCGCTTACAGGGCAAGTGATGGCACCGACCTCGCTGACACACAAAGACCAAACCTGAACAAACGCCTCATTACAATACACTCACCACGCCTTCCCTTTCGCCCCATACTATGTGTAGGATCTAATTATACTTATCGAACAATGTCTCTACACATACGATTTCCATTGTATTGCAGGCACTTAATAAGGTGTCATTTTTCAGACACAAATATCTGTTTTATCGGCACAAATCGATCTATGCCGTTTTTTCGACGGCATGCATCTTGCCCGATACACATGTCGGCGGACCTGCCAATCATGTGCCTGATGTACAACTTTTTTGTCGGAGTATCGCAATGGCACTTGCTCCGTATTGAATGGGGGGGAAAATTCATGAAATTCAAGGATCTCAGTTTGACTGCAAAAATAGCCATCGGCTGCGGCGTACCGCTTCTGCTGCTGATCATGCTCGGCGGGGTCAGCTACAAGGGCATGTCGCGACTGCTGGCATCGGCGCGCCAGGTCAACAACGGTCATGTTGCCGTCGAACAGTCGAAGGATCTGGAAAAGGTGATCCTGCAGATGCAGGTCGGCCAAAAAGGCTATCTCATTTCCGGGAAAAAAGAGATGCTGGCCCTCTACCAGGAGGGAGAGCAGGTGGTAGGTGAAAAAATAACCGCCCTTAAAGAGTTGGTTGGAGACAATCCGGACCAGGTCATGTTGCTGGAAGACATCTCCACACTTGCCGACCGCTGGCGAAAGGAAGCGGCGGAACCGGAGATTTTGGCGCGACAACGCATCGACATGAGCGCGGCGGAACGCCGTGAACTGGCAAAAGCCGAAGGCGACAGCGGCATGGTCAAGGTCGAGGAAGTCCTCGATCCGGCAATCCTGCTGCAGTACCAGAAACTGTTCACCTCCGTAACAGGGCTCAAAAACATGGTAGCCGAGCACGACGGCAGTCCGGTGCGCATGCAGGACCTGAGTACGTTTTCCACCTTTTGCTTCGGCCTGGTGCGCCAGAGCAAAGAAGGCGCGTTGCGTTGTCAGAGCGATGATGCCAAAGGCGGTCGCGTCTCGGGGGAGACCGGTAAGCCGTACGCCTACGAATGTCACGCCGGACTGGTCGATTTCGCCGTACCGATCATCGTGGACGGCCGACAGATCGGCTCCTGGCTTGGAGGACAGGTCCTGACGAAAAAGCCTGACGAGGCACATTTTCGCAAACTGGCACGGGAACTCGATATCGACCCCGATGCCATGATTAACGCCGTCCGCGAAATTCCGGTATTGTCGAAAACGAAGGTCGAACAGTCGATGAAGTTTCTGAGTCTGTTGGCTCAGACCATGTCGAAACTCGGCAATGACCAGCGCCTCTGGAAAATTCTCACCGATCGGGTCGAATCGGGAATCGGCGACAACATCATGAACCAGATGAGGGAAAAGCTCGATCTGTTCATAACGGCGGAAATGGATCGTGTCGAAAACATCCAGGCCGAAGCGGCAACCCGCACCACCGGCACCAAACTGCTGATTCTAGCCTGCGCTGTTTTGGCCACCTTCATAGGCGGCGTGGTCTCGTATATTATCGTCCGCAGCATCACCGTGCCCATCGCCAAATCCATGGAACTTGCCGAGAGCCTTAGTCAAGGTGACTTTTCCAATCGCCTTGACCTCGACCAGGGCGACGAAGTCGGGCGCTTGTCCGAATCCCTGGACCGGATGGCGGAAATGCTCGGTCAAAACGATGCCACCCTGAAAGCCAATCTGAAAAATCTTAACGAGGTGCTGGCGCAGGTCGACAACATCTCTTTAAGCATCGACCACAGTTCTCACGCCTTGAGCGACTCGGGGCAGAGCTTGTCCCAGGCAGCGACCGAGGCGGCCAGTTCGCTGGAAGAGATCTCTGCCGCTCTTACCGAGATAAGTTCTCAGACCAAGGGTACGGTTCAGAATGCGGATACCGCCAACACGCTCAGCGCCAGTTCTCTGGATGTTGCCACCGCCGGCAAACAGCAGATGGATCAGATGCTGATCGCCATGGAGGCTATCCACGATTCGAGCCAGAACATCGTCAAAATCACCAAGGTCATCGACGAAATCGCTTTTCAGACCAACCTTTTATCGCTCAACGCCGCGGTCGAAGCGGCCCGCGCCGGTCAACACGGCAAAGGTTTCGCGGTTGTCGCCGAAGAGGTTCGCAACCTGGCGGTGCGCAGCGCCAAGGCAGCCCACGAAATCAACGATCTGATCATGAATTCGGTCGGCAAGGTGGAAAACGGCAACAGAATCGCGACCGAAACTTCCGAAGCTCTGATAAAAATCGTCGACGCCACGGATAAAACGGCCACCATAGTCAAGGAAATCGCCGACGCTGCCAGCGAACAGGCCGCCGGCATCGACCAGATAACCCAGGGGGTTTCCCAGGTCGACGGCGCCACCCAGATGGTCACCGCCACCTCCGAAGAGACCGCAGCCACCTCGGAGGAACTGGCCGGCATGGCAACCCAGCTGCGCAGCATCATAGAAAAACAGCGCAAAGAGTCCGACATCAAAGCCTTGCCGGAAACAATCGATGGTAAAGATGGCGAGCCGATTCTGCTGGCGGAAAAATAAATCCGGACATTGTCCGACCCCGGGGATATGAAAGATGAACGAACGTTTCGGCAGGAATTTTCTGCTGCGCCTGGTGCTGGTATTGCTTTTTTGCGCTATCGGCTACGGAATGATACAGGTGCCGGGCATGGTCATGGATTTCATGATGGCCACCCGGCGCACCGTGGATAAGCCTGCAGCGGAAAAGCACAACCGAAATATCCCGCCGGCTGCAAGTCAGACACCGGAACCTGCCCGAGCCACGGCAGACGTTAACCGACAAAGCAGGCCTGCGCAAGCTGAGCAACCCGAAACCGTCGCCATTAAAGGGAGTGCTGCAAATCCCGAAATCATCCAGGCTTTGCGCACGATTATCGACCCTGAACTCGGCATCAACATCGTCGACCTCGGCCTGATCCTCAGCATTGAATGCCATACATCCGGAATTTTGACCATTACCATGATCCCGACCTCGCCGCTATGCCCCTACCTCAAGCAAATGGTAGATGAAATCGAGAACACCGTACCCCGCCTGACCCGCTATGAAAAGCCGCATGTCGATATCGACATGCGGCAGCGCTGGAGTCCCGCACGTTTATCGCAGCAGGGACGCTCGCACTTTTTCGGGAGCGAACCATGATGGCAAGGGCCTTGACCCTGGGCTTGTCGACGGGTTTTTTCTGCCTGGGCACCTGCGCGCCGGTATTGATGGCCCTGTTCGCCAGCGGCGAAAAATCCGGATTGAAAACCCACGTGCGGGGTCTGGCCGTCTTCCTTACGGGCAGACTCATCAGTTACTGCCTGTTCGGTGCGGCCAGCTATGCTGCAGGTCAGGCGCTGGGAATCGACGGTGCAGTCGTAACGATATTGCTGCCCTGGGGGGATGTGCTGCTCGGATCGCTCATGCTGATCCATGCCACCGGATACCGCCTGCCGCACCTGATATCGTGCCGTAGCGCCCACCGATGGTTCGGAAGACACAAGCTGTTGTTTGCCGCCGGCTTTTTCACCGGGATCAACCTCTGTCCGCCGTTTTTGCTGGCCGTCAGTCAGGCCATGCGCAGTGGTTCCATGTTGCAGAGCGTGGCTTTTTTCGTCGTGTTTTTCCTGACGACATCCCTTTACCTGCTGCCGTTCGTCCTGTCTGGACTGGCTGCCAGGTTTTCCGAGATGCGCTTTGCCGCCCGCATCGCCTGCGGCATCGGCGGCGCCTGGTTTATCGTTCGCGGCATCAGACTGGTTTTGGGATTCTACTGAAATCCGAGCATAATCCCTCAGGCATCGGCTCGCCCCCCCCACGACGTCGACAACATAACGATAACCGACCCCATGCACCGTGGTAATGACCTGGGGCGAAGCCGGATCGGTTTCGATCTTCTTGCGCAATTGGGCGCTATGCTGATCGAGGCACGCAGCCAGCTGCAAGAATGCCGGTTGCGTTTACTGCACCTGCTCAATCCCGGCGAAGAAGGCTCCTACGATCGACGCATCGTCACCACCAGCGCACCGGAGCAAGACCACTCGAAGATCTCACCAAGCGGCTGAACAGGAGCGCTTCAAGGCAGGAGCCAGCACCACCCTGCTGGTCGCCCAGGTCCAGCGCGACCTCCTGGCCAGTCAGATCGCCGAAGTCGAGGCGATCATCAACTACCGCATCGCCCTGGTCAACCTGTATCTCGCCGGGGGTTCCCTGCTGGAGCGTCGCGGCATTCAGGTCGGAAACTGAGCAAACACTATCAATGCGACCGCACTTTTCTCCCATATTTGGTCAAAAATTGATCCAGTCGATTTGCAAATGCCTGCCGGTCGCTTTGATTCAGTGCTGAAGGCCCACCCGTATCGATGCCGCTGGCACGCAGAGAATCCATAAAATCCCGCATGGTCAAACGTTCCCTGATGTTGTCGGCAGTATACAGATCGCCGCGCGGATCAAGGGCATGGCCGCCCTTTTCGATGACCTGCGCAGCCAACGGGATATCCGCCGTGATGACCAGATCCCCAAGACAGAGCCGTTTGATGATCTCTTTGTCGGCGACATCGACCCCCTCCGTCACCTGCAGAAACTTGATAAAGGGTGACGTCGGTATGCGCATCGGATGGTTGGCGACAAGGGTCAATGCCAGTCCGGTACGCTTGGCCGCCCTGAAAAGAATCTCCTTGATCACTGCGGGACAGGCATCCGCATCTACCCATATTTTCATGGCATTCCAATCCTTTGGGAGAAGACGGTTGCGGGATGATCGGTCCATTGATTGTTTCCATGCCGGCACCAAAAAAGCGGGAACGATGCAAAAGACAGGCAAATGGAAGACGCCTCCCAGGTATTGACGCGGGTCAGCCTCTAAAATGAAACAAAAGCTGACCCAGCGGTAATTCTGATCTTCTTCGGCGAAAAGATGAGTTTGAAGAAAACCAGGTCAAACCTGATCTTCTTCCGTTGTCATGGCGGCATCCTGATTGGGCATCTTAACCATTCGCGAGGTATTTTCGGCAATCCGGAATACAACGATAATCAGTTCGAGCCAGATGCGTACCATCAGGATATAAAAAAGAACCAGGACAGGAGACAATAACAGGAAAAGGATACCTATGCCTGCCCCATTGGCAAAACCGCCCACAATAAACGCCAATCCGCCGAGAACCGAGCCGGCAATGCCCAGGATATAGAGTACCTTGATAAGCCTAATGGTAACAAACTCCGAAAAAGACAGATCAAACAGACTGGCGAAAAAACCTTTTTCCATAACGATTCCTCCCAAGAAGTAAAATACTACCATATCGCCTACCGATACGGTATGCGCGCATAATACCCAACGAAACATGAACATTCAACAATTAGAATAAATATTTTCGTTCAGATTTAAAGCAACCCGTATTTCGCACCGACAAAGGAATCGGCCCCTCTTTCCGATGTAAGATTTAATGGTGGAGGATGAGACTTCTCTCGAGGTTACAAGGGAAACCGTCAGAACCTCCTCCATTTACAGAAAACCAGATTCCCTCCCTCCTCTCCGAAAAAAAGGACGGATCATTGCTTTCCCTGAACCATAGCAGTAAAATTGAATTATAGGTTCCGTCCGTATTGCATTGCCAAAGAAAAAAAAACGGCCTGCAAAGACGAAAAAGGCAGAGAGAGCAACATCATCGAAGCCGGCCGAACCTATGCACTCCCGCTCCCACATCGATAACACAACAAGAAATCGATGTGCATAGCTTTGGAAATAAGGAATGATCCTTTTTCGAAAGCACCGGGGGAAAGAGCCTGATGCACGCAGAGCCCCTCCTTGAAGAAGAGGACAAACTCGGCGCCAACATCAGGCTCTTTTTGCGTCAGGCAACACGCAACCGGCGAAGATGGGCAACTTCTGCATACAGCTCAAAACGAAGAGATTCAATCCGGCCCGCTTTACCATATGGCGTAATAAAACGACTCCGACGCCCCTTTTCAAATGGTTGCGGCAATGACCGTAGACGGGCCGGGCAGACCGGGGGACAGCCGGCGAGGCTTCCTGAATCCCGCCTCTCGCAACAATTCAAAGAGTTGTCGACTCGAATATGCCCGCCCCTCCGAAGTGCCGAGCAACATGTTGAGGGAAAACAGTGCCGGGAAAAGCGGACCGCTCAGATCGTCGTCGAGGACGAACTCGTGAATCAGGAGCAGGCCCCCCGGCTCCAGAACGGATGCGGTCTTCTTCAGAATGGTGCGCACCTCCTGCGGCCCCTCGCCATGCAGGACGTGGGAAAGCCAAGCGACATCGTAACGGCCTGTTATCTTTGTCTCCAGGAAATCCCCGGCAACGAAGGAAACCCGATCCTCCAATTCGAAACGGGCAATGGTCTGTTCGGCAAAAGGGCGAGTGGGCGGCAGGTCGTAAACGATGGCCTCGAGCCCTGAATTCTTGCGGCAGAAATGAACCGCCCAGGCCCCCGTTCCTCCGCCGAGATCGAGCAATCGCCGGCGCCCGCCCAGATCGATTTTGCCGACCATTTCGGGCGCCAGCAGCATGGCCATGTCAGACATTCCGAGCAAAAAGTTTTTCCGCCACTGCGGGTCGTCACCAGCGTACCGCGCTCGCACCGGTCGTCCGCTTGTGACCGCAATATCGAGATGGTTCCAGGATTCCATCAACTGGTGGTGATGAAGAATGATGTGACCCAGGTAACGGCAAGAGCGGCGCGACAGAAACGCCGCTGCGCTCGAGGCACAGGTAACCCCCCTGTCGACCTTACGCAACAATCCCATGGCGACGAGCGCATTGACAAGTCTTTCCAAGCCGTCCCTGTCGGCCCCGATGGCCGCGGCCAGATCCTCCACGCACAGGACCTGGTCATCCAGAGGACTGAAAAGATCGAGTTTGACTGCGGCATGCAGGGCACAGGTTTGCCAGTAGCCGTTTGAAACTTCCAGCAAAGCTTGGGGGGGCCAGATCCGATCATCCATTTTCTCCTCCGATCGTTTTTATCAAAGAATCGAATTTCGGTTGGCAACTTCCGTTTCCGTTCTTTTAGAATAACCAAAACCAACCCGTATGCTTCGTTCTTTTTGGCAAGAACGTTTCAGCTCTGACGCCTTTTCTGCCCCCGGTCACTCTGACCTGTTTCTGCCATTGTATCTCTGTTCCATCTCAAAAAGACATGCGGACCCCAAGACGCTTGCAGAAACCTGGCGTCCCGTCTATAGTAGCGGATTGACTTATATCGAAGGAGAAAACCCATGATCACGGCTATCAGCCCGCTGGACGGGCGCTATGCATCGAAGGTTACGGAACTGACCGGATGTTTTTCGGAATACGCGCTGCTGCGCAATCGGGTAAAGGTGGAAGTGCTCTGGCTGCTGGCGCTTTGCGCCGAACCGGGGATCGCCGAATGCAGGGCAGTCACGTCCGAAGAGGAACGGACCCTGCGCGCCATCATAGATGAGTTCACTCCCGAGGAAGCTCAAAAGGTGAAGAAAATCGAGGCAGTGACCAACCACGATGTCAAGGCGGTGGAATACTATCTGAAGGAAAAAATCGCCGGCACGCCTTTGGAAGAGCTTTCGGAGTTTCTGCATTTCGCCTGCACCTCCGAAGACATCAACAACCTCTCCCATGCTTTGATGCTCAAGGACGGCCTGACAGCTCTCACCCCCCTGCAGGGTGAGATCATCGATTTCCTGAAAAAGCTGGCCGATCAATACAAAGCGGTGCCGATGCTGGCGCGCACCCACGGCCAGACCGCGTCGCCGACCACTATCGGCAAGGAACTGGCGGTATTCGCCGCACGGCTGCAGAAACAGAGTCGCAACCTGGCACAGGTGGAAATCCTCGGCAAGCTCAACGGCGCCGTGGGCAACTTCAACGCCCATCTTTCGGCATATCCGCAGGTCGACTGGCCGGCCCTGGCCAAGGGGGTCATCGAAGACGAGCTGGAACTGACGCAAAACATGTTCACCACCCAGATCGAGCCTCACGATTACATGGCCGAGATGTTCGACGCCCTGGCACGCTGGAACACCATCCTCATCGACCTCAACCGCGACATCTGGACCTACATTTCCATGGCCTACTTCGGTCAGAAAACCATCGCCGGGGAAGTCGGTTCTTCGACCATGCCGCACAAGGTCAACCCCATCGATTTCGAAAACTCGGAAGGCAACTGCGGTCTGGCCAACGCCATCCTCAACCACCTTTCGGCCAAGCTGCCGATCTCGCGATTGCAGCGCGACCTGACCGACTCGACGGTGCTGCGCAATATGGGAGTCGGCTTCGGCTACAGCATGATCGCCTACCGTTCGACCCTCAAGGGGCTGAGCAAGCTCAAGCTCAACGAGCACAAGCTGGCCGCCGACCTGGATAGCGCCTGGGAGGTTCTGGCCGAACCGATCCAGACCGTGATGCGTAAGGCCGGCATCGAAAAACCCTACGAAAAGCTCAAGGAGCTGACCCGCGGCCATGCCATCGACCGCGATACCATTCGCGCCTTCGTCGAAAGTCTTGAGTTATCCGCCGACGATAAACAGCGCCTTCTGGACATGTCTCCCGCAAGCTACACCGGTATGGCGGAAAAAATCGCCAAACTGCTGAGCTGAACCGGTCATTCATTCCGCGTAAAATTTAGGGGCCGCACCAGCGGCCCCTTGTTCTTTTCTGCAGAGGGGTTGCTTTTCCCCATTTTTTTGCGCATGCTTTAGATGATCCGGCAAGAAATCAGACGATACCCCTCTCACCAATCGCCCGCTTCGCTCATTTGCGCCCCTGAGCACTCGGAAACAACTCCAACCGGATTGAATTCTTTTGCGCACTCCGCGTGCTCTGCGATAAAACACAATTCTCGATCAACCGAGCATAAAAAGCGGAACGAGGCAAAATTGAGATACCATCCACGTCTCAGAGCCGCTTAAGGAGATTTATCATGCTGGAAATCGGCCGGGTTCAGACCCTGACCATCGACTACATCGATCAGCGCGGCGCCTGGCTTCAGGCCGGCGAGCAATTGATACTGCTGCCGGCCCGACAGGTGCCGGAAGATGCCCGTCCCGGATCACCCCTGGAGGTATTCGTGTACCTTCACGCCGGCACCCCCATGGCGACAATGCGCCACCCCCTGGCACAGGTCGGCGAATTCGCCCTGCTGCGGGTCAACACCGTCGACCGGAACGGCACTTTTCTCGAGTGGGGTATGGAGAAGGAATTGCTGGCGCCCTTCAGCGAACAGCCGAAGCGCATGCAGCAGGGACGCCAGTATCTGGTACGGGTCTGCCTCGACGATCAGGGGCGCTGCTTTGCCAGCGGCCGCATCGACCGCTGGCTGGAACAGGAAAATATCGAACTGCAGGAAGGCCAGCCCGTCGACATGCTCATCTGGCAGTTCACCGACCTCGGCGCCAAAGTGATTCTCAATCACCGCTACGGCGCGCTGCTGTACCGTAACGAAGTCCATCCCGGCATGAAACCCGGAGACGCTCTCAAGGGTTTTGTCAAGAGCATCCGTCCGGACGGCAAGATCGATGTCACCCTTCACCCAGGCGGCAAAGCGGGCACCGACAGGGCCATGGAAACCCTGCTTAATGCCCTGGAGAAAACCGGATTTCTCCCCCTGCACGACCATAGCCCCGCCGATTTGATCCGTCAGCAACTGGGTATGAGCAAAAAAACCTTCAAGAAGGCCGTTGGCGGCCTTTACAAAGCCGGCCGCATCGAACTGACTCCCAAAGGCATCCGGCTGAAGAAATCGTGATAGTCCGGCGGGTCGATTTTTGTAAATTGGGGGGTCGGGCTATCAAACGTATTCTGGTAGAATGACATCGCCCTGTTCAGCAGGAGACAAAATCGGAATCATGAACCTTAAAAAAGGCATTTACCGTCATTTCAAGGGAAATTTTTACGAAGTACTGGAAGTGGCTCGGCACAGCGAAACCGAGGAGTGGTTCGTGGTCTACCGGGCGCTATACGGCGAGAAGGGGATCTGGATCCGCCCACTGGATAATTTTTGCCAAACGCTGGAACGGGATGGAAAAAAACTGCCGCGTTTTACTTACGACAGCGCAGGAGAGTTTCTCTCGGCTTGACGGAAGGCACACCATAAAGGTATCTCTTGAGTTCCCGATGGCTGCAGCCTCTGACCGGTTTTATGCGGCCATCGGCCACCGGTTCTCAAGAACCGTCACTACAATCATCAACCTCACACAGAAGGATCATTTCATGACACAGGCAAACAAAGGCGACCGCGTCAAAATCAACTTTACCGGCCGCCTCGAAGACGGCACGGTTTTCGATTCCACAGTCTCCGACAGCCCCGCCGACGAGGAAGGCCCGCTGGAACTGGTCATCGGCGACGAGGAATTCTTCATCCCCGTCGAGGCAGCTCTGATCGGCATGGCGCCGGGGGAGAAAAAAACCGTCAACGTCCCCTCCGACGATGCGTTCGGCGATTACGACGGCGAATACGTTTTCACCATCGACCGCAGCCAGCTGCCGGATGATCTGCAGCCCGAAACCGGCATGGAGCTGGAATTGACCGATGAAAACGACCAGAGTCTGGTCGTGACCGTAACCGAAGTCACCGACAAGACCATCACCTTCGACGCCAACCATCCACTTGCCGGCGAAGATTTGATCTTCGACATCGAGTTGTTGGAAATCGTGTAAAAACAACGGCCCTCGGGATGCTCACCCCGGGGGCCGTTGTTTTTTGTCATGGGTCCTTTGTCGCTGGTCATTTGCAGGGAGACACCCGGTTGCCAATCACTGGTTACGCGCCTTTTGCTTTCCGCGCCCTTGATCCTTAAGCCTTGAACCTCGGGCCTTTGGCCTTGGACCTACTTTCTCTTTTTGCCCTTTTTCTCCAACTTGGCCTTGAGCATATCCCCCAGGGTTCCCATGGAACCGCCGGTCGGCTTTTCGACGTACTGCTTGGGAGCGGCACTTTCGGCGCCGGCGGCAGCCGGTGCCAGGGAAATACGACGCTGCTCACGATCGACCTGCTCGATGGTTACCAGCAGTTGCTGGCCGACCTCGAGCACCTCGCGGGGATGATTGATGCGGCGACCTGCTCCGAGCTTGGAGATGTGAATCAGTCCGTCGATACCCTCTTCCAGGGTCACGAAGGCGCCGAAATTTGCGAGCCGGGCGATGGTTCCGGTATGGGTGGAACCTTCCGTATAAAGGGTGCCGACCTTGCTCCAGGGATCGGCGAGGGTATCGCGCAGGCTGAAGGAAAAACGCTCCGCTTCCCAGTCGAGTTTTTTGACGGCCAGTTCCAGTTCCTGGCCGACATGCAGCACATCTTCGATATTTTCGATGCGTCCGTAACTGATTTCGGAAATGGGCAGCAAGCCTTCCAGCCCTCCGATATCGACAAAGGCGCCGAAATCGCGCAACGAAGTCACCGTGCCCTTGACCACCATTCCTTCCTGCAGGGTTTCGCGCAGGTTTTCGCGTTGCCGCGCCCGCTCCTCTTCGAGAATCGTCCGATGAGAGACCACCAGATTACGGCCCTGCTCGCCGAACTGGATCACCTTGAAGGAACGACTCTGACCGACGAGGGTCTCGGTTTCGTCCTCGCGCCGCAGTCCGAGCTGGGAAAAGGGGCAGAAAGCCCGCACTCCGCCGGCCAACCTGACCTCGAAACCGCCCTTGATCTCCTTTTCGAGGCGCCCCTCCACCGGGATACCGCTGCGCCAGGCTTCTTCGATCTGAGCCGCACCGGCCGTACCGCTTCCGAGGCGGGTGGTAAAACGCAGCTCCCCTCCGCTCCGGGAAAGGAAAAAGACCTTGATACGGTCACCTTCTGCGACGGTGGGGCGGTCTTCTTCGTCGAGCAGTTCGCGGGCATCGAGCACCCCTTCGCCCTTTTGTCCGACATCCAGAAAAACCCATTGCTCCCCTATCTGCAGCACGGTCGCTTCGACCTGCTGCCCCGGTTCCAACGGTTTTATGCCGGCAAGACTCCGCTCGAGCAGATCGGCAAAGTTCTCCTCTTCATTCTCATCTTCGAAATTGCGCTTGTCTTCGTCCATGGGAACCTCTGACACTATGGTGAAATGTGGATATCGAAGGGATCATCAGCGCGAGTCGCCTTCGCCGTTAAAAAATGCCGTGCCTGCCTCGGCATGCAGTTGAAACGCCATCCCCGTCAATTCGGTCCGTACGGCCCGCTCGGTGGTTTCATCGGTTGCGACAAAAGCCGGGAGGTCCGCCGCACTGCGCGGGACCGCCAGACCGAATATCAACAAGGTGCCATCCGGCGCACTGCGTACCCGAAACTCCCGAATCTCAGCCGGGTCGAGCTCGACGTGGGTCTCTTCCAAGACTTCGCGGGCCCCGGCTTCCTGCCAGGTTTCGCCCAGATTGACATAGCCCCCCGGAAAGGCCCATTTACCGAGTCCCGGTTGGATGCCACGACGGATCTGCAGCAGCCCGTCACCGACCGGGACCAGCATGACGACCACCGGTAAGGGATTCAGGAAGGTGGTCTGCCCGCAATTGCGACAGGTTCGAGGCCAGGCTTGGCCCTCGGAAAAGGGATGACCGCAAAAGGAGCAGTGGGAGTTTTTGATCATGGGACGGCCCTTTCCTGAGTGCGTGGCCCGCGACATTCAAAAGGTATTCAGGCGTCGAATGAATGCCAACAACAATCCATAGCTGCGTCGGTTGAATTCGAAGGTCAGACGCGGCAGCGGCAGCAAATCGGGTTGATCCTTTTCTGCGGGCAGAGGTCCTGTCTGCTGCAGACGGCTTTCCGGTTCCTTGATTTCGGGAAATTCTGATTCCAGGGTTTCTACCTGCTCCCGGGAAAGGGCTTTGTTCAGGCGTATCACCAGGGTTTTCCCGACAAATCGCATGGAATGGTAAACCCGATAAAAGGAATCGATGATGGCTGCCGCTTCGGCCGGATCGCGTGTTATGGAAAACAGACTGAAATCCTCACCCGAGATCAACCCGCGCTTGAGCAGCGGGTCTTTCATGAAACTCAGCACCCGCTCCCAGTAATCCCCCTCCTCGTCATCGATGAGTACCAGTGGGATCGGGGGATTCTTGCCGGTCTGTATGAGGGTCAGAGTTTCCATGGCCTCATCCAAAGTGCCGAACCCGCCCGGGAAAAGAGCCACCGCCGCGGCCTCCTTGAGAAAGGCCACCTTGCGATTAAAGAAATATTTGTAGGTGATGACGTTTTGGCTCTCGGACATCACCGGGTTGGTTTCCTGCTCATGAGGCAGGCGAATATTGACGGCAAATGAATTTTCCGCCCCGGCTCCTTCGTTGCCGGCCTGCATGATACCGCCTCCGCCACCGGTAATCACCATATAGCCCTTGTCGACCAGCAAACGGGCAAAATTCACGCATTTCCGATAGAGGGGCGAATCGCTGGTGGTACGCGCGGACCCGAAAATGGTAACTTTTTTGCGATGCCGGTAACCGCCGAAAAGGCGATTGGTAAAACTCATCTCCTTCAAGGTGGTGCGCATCAATTTCAGATCCGCCAGATAATCGATATCCTGCCCTGCAGCCAGGGCGCTGAGAATCATTTCCCGAATGATTCCGGGATGATGTACCCCGGCAATTCGGACCAGTTCTTCAACGAGCTCGTCGACCCGGCCATTCGGTTGCTTGAAATGGATACCCATCAACCTTCTCCTCCGTTATCCCCAGAAAACACCAACCGTCATCCGATCGCCGCGACACGCCCTGCCGGAGGTGCCAACAGAGCTTGACCGTCCAGGCGCTCGGCACGGATCAAAAGGCCGTGTAGACTCGATCCGGCAAAATGCTTATCGAACATCAGGTATTGCCGTCGCAGGATATTTTCCAAATGGCGTGCCTGCCGTTGCTGTTGCTCCGACAACTGTTCCCAGACGTCCTCGCAAAGAAATATAACACAGTTGAAGGGACGGCGCGCAACCGGCAGGCGGCATCCCGACTCGCCAAGAAAAGGGCAGGTTTGCGAAAAATTTGGGGAGGGAGGACTCTCACCATGAATCAGATAAGCGAGCAGATTGACAAGGGTAAAATGATGCGTTCCGCAGGCACAGCAGGCTCCCTGACAGCGGCAACACATTGCCGGACCGTCGGCGGCCAGATACAATTCATGCATGAGAAGCTGGTTCCGGGCTATACGCGCCGTCGCCGCTGCAATCCATGATTTTTTCTGAGCGCAGAGCGTTTGAAGTTCAACGCCAACGGCAATCAGGGTGCGCTGCCAAAGCTGTTCTCGATATTGAATCATCTCAACCCAAAAGATAAGCGGCAGGGTACCGCAGGTCCGTACCGCTGTCCCGGAGCACGAGCGATCTTCCGGGAACAGGAAGGATGGCCGGAGAGAGCCGTAAGCCGGGTCCTGTTCCCCGCGCCGGTTACCCGATCGCGGGGCGATGACCATTCCTCTAGGGCCGCCGTTGCCGACGGCCTCAAGCAGCCAACCCGGAAGTCTCGGACGGGCCGCCCTCAAACACTTCCCTATTTGGCCTTGCTCCGGATGGGGTTTACCTAGCTTCCGGCGTCACCGCCGGAACTGGTGAGCTCTTACCTCACCGTTTCACCCTTACTCCGATTTCGCTTTCGAACCCCGGAAGACAAGCGCACCTCGATGGCGGCCTGTTCCGCCGGAGCCTTGGCGAAGGCGAAGCGGTTTACTTTCTGTGGCACTGTCCCTGGGGTCGCCCCCGGTTCCCGTTAGGAACCATCCTGCCCTGCGGAGCCCGGACTTTCCTCCCGCTCGCTGTCGCCGAAGCGAAACGAGCCGACGATCACCTGGCGCTCTCCGACCATCCTGCCTTTATTATCTCATTCCGGGATGAAAAGATCACTGCCCTCATCCACAGGTTCGGGCCCTTCAGTATCCCGCAAAGCGGCTAGCCCTCGGACTCGATAACGTACAACAGCCGATTGCAATGCGGGCAACTCTGAATCTTGGGATTGAGAAACAGGCTGTTGAACAATTGGGGAGGCAGGTGCATATGACAACCGGTGCAATTGCCGTCCCGGGCCTCGACCACGGCAACGCCATCGCGTCTTTCCATGAGCAGGGTATAGCGTTTCTGCAATTGCTTGGGCAAGGGATCGATGTGCGTGCTGCGTTGACTGGCTTTGGCTTCCAGGGCCTGGTCGAACGCCTTGAGCGCTTCTGCGATTTCGGCGTTGCGGCTCTCAAAGCGCTCCTGCAGCTCTTCCATCTGCTTCAGCTTTTCATCCTTTTCGGCATTAAGGTCGGCAATCTGCGCCGTCAGCCCCTCGAGTTGAGTCTGCAGGTCCTTGATGACTTTTTTGGCCGAATCGATTTCCTTCAGTACAGCAAGGTATTCCTTCTGGGTCTTGATTTCCGGCAACCGTTCTTCCGAACGCTGGATATTGGACTCTTCCTGCGCAAGCCCCTGCTGGAGTTCGGCCTGCTGGCTCTGCAACTTGTCAATCTCTTCATCCAGGCCGTCGACCATGATCTGAATGCGCTCCTTTTCACTGTTCAGCTCCGCCTGTTCCTTTTCCAGCTCGCGCCGTTGCTGACGAATGCTGTTCAATTCATGGTCAAGTTCCTGCAAAGCCTTCAGAAGTTCTATTTGTTCGTGCACGTTGTTGCCTCCCATCGGTTTTCCGGTAATACCTGTGTTGCTGTGTCTGAAAATAAAAAAGGAGATTCAGACCGTTATAAACGGATCCGTCTCCCCTTTGAGTTCGTCAACCTCTATGTCCATCCGCTTGTCTGCAGCCGCCTGACGCAGAGTAGTGGCGAGTTGTTTGACCATGATGTGCTCAGTGCCGAAATGGCCGGCATCGACCAATGCGATGTTACGGGACCGGGCCGAAAGCGCTTCATGATACTTCACATCCCCGGTTACCAGCACATCGGCCCCCTGACGTTCGGCATCGCCCAGCAGAGAAGCCCCGCTGCCGCCGCAGACGGCGACCTTGGCCACTTTCCGCTGCAGGTCTCCGACGATGCGCACATGGCGAATATCCAGGCTCCCTTTGACCGCTTCGGCGAACTGGCCGAGAGTGGCGGGACGTTCGAGACGGCCGATCCGCCCCAGACCGACATCGGGGCGGCGGTTGGCCAGGGGAATCAGATCGTAAGCGACCTCTTCGTAGGGATGTGCCTTGAGCATGCGTTGAATGGCACGCCCCTGCACCTCTCGGGTCAAAATCGTCTCCAACCGGATCTCCCGAACCCGTTCCAACGTCCCTGCCTGCCCGATAAACGGTCGGGTCTCTTCCCCGGGCCGAAAAGTGCCGGATCCCTTGCTCTGAAAAGAACAGCTGTCGTAATCACCGACGCTTCCCGCACCAGCTTCGAACAAAGCCGCCGCCACCTGATCTTCGTAGCCTGCCGGAACAAACACGATCAGTTTGTACAACTGCTCATCCCCGAGCCTCAAAGGTGCGGTTTTTTCCAGACCTAACCGATGCGCCAGCCAGTCATTGAGGCCATTGTCTGCGATATCGAGATTGGTGTGAGCGCTGACGATGGCAACGTCATCTCGTATTGCGCGACACAACAGACGACCGGTTTCATCGACGGGGCTTATGCGCTTCAACGGTTGAAATATAAGCGGGTGGTGGCTGACGACGGCCTGAGCTCCGATGCGCACGGCCTCTTCCAAGGCCCGTTCCGAAACATCGAGGCAGACCAGGATACGACTGACCGGGGCGGCGGGATCGCCAGACTGCAGTCCCACATTGTCCCACTTTTCCGCCAGCGCCGGCGGGTAAAGACGGTGTAGTAAACCGAGCAGATCTTGTAGGCGAAAAGTACGTTCCTTCATGAATGATCGCTTTGAAAAAAGAAGAGTGCAACTCTATTGTTGCACTCTTCGGTAGCAGGGGGGTAGCTGTATATGTATGTGAGTTCTCGCCTCATCACCCATCCGAGTGGTGGGCCCACCAGGATTCGAACCTGGGACCAACCGGTTATGAGCCGGTGGCTCTGCCAACTGAGCTATAGGCCCGGAAGAGTCAATCAGTTTAGATTTTCGAAATCCGTCTGTCAAGTTGTTTCAACAAAGCTTTTCAAACGCTTGGCCCTGCTGGGATGCCGCAGTTTACGCAACGCCTTGGCCTCGATCTGACGGATACGCTCGCGGGTGACGGCAAAGTCCTGACCAACCTCTTCGAGAGTGTGGTCCGATTTTTCCCCGATGCCGAAGCGCATGCGCAAAACCTTCTCCTCTCGTGGGGTCAGAGAAGCAAGCACCCGGGATGTCTGATCAGTAAGGTTGCCCTTGATGACCGCCTCCAAAGGAGAAACCACACCCTTGTCCTCAATGAAATCCCCCAGCGACGAGTCTTCCTCCTCACCGATGGGAGTCTCCAGGCTGATGGGCTCCTTGGCAATCTTGAGGACGCGACGCACCTTTTCCAGGGGCAGCTCCATACGTTCGGCAATCTCTTCGGGAACCGGCTCGCGCCCCATCTCCTGAACCAGTTGGCGACTGGTGCGGATCAGCTTGTTGATGGTTTCGATCATATGCACCGGGATGCGGATGGTGCGCGCCTGATCGGCAATAGCGCGGGTTATGGCCTGCCGAATCCACCAGGTCGCATAAGTCGAGAACTTGTACCCGCGCTGGTATTCGAATTTATCGACCGCCTTCATCAGGCCGATATTGCCTTCCTGAATCAGATCGAGGAACTGCAGACCGCGGTTGGTGTATTTCTTGGCGATGGAAACCACCAGCCGCAGGTTAGCTTCGACCAGCTCGCTTTTTGCAGCCTTGGCGCGCCACTCTCCCTTATGGACCTCTTTGAGGGACTCGAGCAGTTCCTCCGGAGCGAACCCCGATTCCTCCTCGACACGATTGAACTTGCGCTGCGCACTCTTGAGACGCTTCTCGACAGAAAGGAGAGTGTCGATGGGGACTCCCAACTCCTGAGAAATACGATGTGCCTCTTCGTCGCTTTTGCGCATGCGGCGCAGCAGACGCTTGATTTCCTTGTGCGGCTTCTGCAGCTCTTGCTCGCGGGCCTGAACTTCGGCGAATCCTTTTTTAACCTGTCGCGCCATTTCCTTGAGACGATCGACGATTTTATCGACCTGGAAATCTTTGAGGCGGATCTCCCGCATCAGTTCGCCGATGGCGGCTTTCATATCTGCGACCTGTTTACCCAGAACTTTGCGCTGCTGACGATCTGCGCAATCAAACAGTTGCTGACGCAGCTCCATGAGCTGATCGTTCTGCTCCTTGATTTTTTCGACCAGCTCCAGAATGCGCGTGCGCTGGAGCTGGTCGGCATCGCTCCCTTCTTCCTCTTCATATTCCTTGGTGATCTCCGCCACGCCGACCTGTTCCTTGGCGAGCTTTTCGCCAAGCTGGATAACCTCGCGAAAGGCGATGGGCGTTTTCATGATCACCCGGCCCACAAGCGCTTCACCCTCTTCGATACGTTTGGCGATCTCCACTTCCCCCTCACGGGTCAGCAGGGAAACCTGCCCCATCTCCCGCAGGTACATGCGCACAGGGTCACTGGTCCGCCCCAGGGTTCCGGCTTCATACTCGGTTTCTTCCTCTTCCGCGGAGTCGTTGCCGCCTTCTTCGTTATCGCTCTGGGATTTAGGTAAAGACACCTTTTGCTCCGAATCGACCACTTCGATATCCATTTCGCCAAACAGGCTCATGACATCATCCAACTGGTCGGAAGAGACAACGCTTTCCGGAAGATAGTCGTTCACTTCATCATAGGTAAGGTAACCTTTTTCCTTACCCATATCGATAAGCTGCTGAACTTCTTCCATGCCGTGCTTCTTGGCCATGCTCGATTCTCTCCTCTGGACCTGCCGTATACAACCGCAAGTCATCGGGTTGTTGATATCGACACTGACGATCACCCCTTAAGCTTGCGCGTGAGTTCCTGAAATTCACGCTGCCAGGCAGCCAGCTCCGTGAAATTCTGACCTCTCTCGGCCTGTTGCATAAGCTCCTGCAGTTTCTGCAACCGCTGCTTCATGCGCTCCTTTTTCACAGTTTCGTGGCACTTCTGGAAAAGCTCTTCGGAATTTTCTGCAAACAATGCTTCGTCTTCTATCAGAATACCCGAAAGTAGCCCTTTCTGGGCATCATTCAGGCCATCTATATGCATTTTTTCTTTTTCCTCGCCCACACCCGGGGGCAAAGCAAGGACGCGTTCGGCCAGGATACGCAGGTCTCCGGGGTCAAACAATTCATCCAAACCGATGCGCTGCGTTTCGTTGCGCGCCGATTCGTAACTTAGAATCAGCCGCAACAGTATCCGCTGTGCCTTCAGGGAAACCCCCTGTCGTTCCTTCTTCTTCGGCATGGGGGGGCGCTCCCCCCTGGCCGGTGTGGCCGGCGCCGGCGTCGGCCTGCTCGCCCCGGACTGTACTTTGGATCGCAACAACTGCTCGTCCAGGCCCGTGCGATCAGCGAGATCCTTCAGGTACAGATTCCGTTCGATATCCCCCGGCAGCAGGCGCAATTTGCCGAGTATCTGCTCCACAGCCCGCGCCCGACTTTCGATATCCTCACCATGCTGTGCCAGAGTCTGTTCGACATACACCTCCAGCACAGACCTGGCTTCGGCCAGGCGATGTTGCATCTCCTGCGCATCGTGGGCACGCAGGAAGGAATCGGGATCTTCCCCGGCCTCCAGAGTGGCCACCGTGGTCTGCACCCCCTCGGATAGCAGGACATCCATGGCACGGAAGGTCGCCTTGCGACCGGCTTCATCCTGATCGAACAGCAACACCACGCGATCGGCGAAACGCTTGAGAAGCCGTACGTGGTCCGCCGTCAGCGCCGTACCGCAAGTGGCCACGACATTGTGAAACCCGGCCCGATACAGTGCCAGCTGATCGAAATAGCCTTCCACTACAATGGCTTCCCCTTTGTGGCGCATGGCGTCGCGCGCCTGGTAAAGCCCGTAAAGCACCCGCCCTTTGTGGTAAATGGTCGACTCGGGCGAGTTGATGTACTTGGGGCCGTCGCCTTCGAGAATGCGGCCGCCGAAAGCTACCGGTCGGCCGCGTTCATCGAGAATCGGGAACAACAGCCGTCTTCGGAACAGATCATAGTCACCCCGACCTTCTTCATTGCTGGCGCGTATCAGCCCGAGCCGATCCCTCGCCCACTTCGGGTCGAACCCCTTGTTCCGCAAATACTTCGCCAAAGCTTCCCACGCAGGGGGCGCCCAGCCCAGACGAAATTGCCGGGCCAGTTCGCCGTCGAAACCACGCCGGCGCAGGTACGCGCGTGCCGGCTTTCCGACAGGGTCTTCCACCAGAAGCTGGTGATAAAAATCGCATGCCACTTCAGTGACCCGCAACAGGCGTTCGAACTCCTGGCGTCGCCGTTCCTCTTCGGGGCTAAGGGTCTCTTCCTCAAGCTCGATGCCGTAACGCTCTGCGAGCCGCCGGACAGCTTCGGGAAAGGCTACCCCATCCATATTCATGAGAAAGGCGAAGACATCACCGCCGACCCCGCAACCGAAACAGTGATAGATCTGCCGATCCGCATTGACGTTGAAGGACGGGGTCTTTTCCGCATGAAAAGGGCACAATCCGACATGATTGCGACCGGAACGCTTGAGGGACACGTAACTCGATACCACCTCGACGATATCGGCCCGCGCCCGGATTTCCTCCACCTTTTCGTCCGCGATCCTACCCTTCATAACTTTCTCAGTTGCACAAGAGTCACATTATCGCCGCCCTGGCCGATGGCGGCGGCATGAAAACCTGCAACTTCGCGGTGTTCGGCCAAAAACTCTCGCACGACCTTTCGCAAAACCCCTTCACCGGTTCCGTGCACGATTTCCAGTTCCCCGGCATTCTGCAACAGGGCATCGTCCAGAAATCGCTCGAGCAGCGGCAGGGCCTCATCGACACGTTTGCCGACCAGCATCAGCCGGGGATTGAATCCTTCCCGCTGCACCTTGCCGCGAACCGCGCCGCCCGCCTTGCGGGAAGCAAAGCGTCGGGGTCGATACGCTTCCAGAGAAGCCATGGGCAACCGCAATTTTTTCCCATGCACCGTCATCTCGACGTCATTCCCCTGCACGCGAACAACCTCGCCGTCGGCCCGCAGGGTCGGAATGCGCAGCAATTCGCCGACCTTGACCGTCTTAGGCGCCCGACCCCGAGATTGCCGGACCGGCTGCCCCTTGGGCAGGTCCTGGCGTAATTCGCGCACCTCGGAAACAAGCTTGGCCTGTTCGGGAACCTGCTGGCCGGTTTCCCTGGCCTGTCGCAGCAATTCCTTGATTTTGCGTTCCGCATCGCGTACGAGCTGGTCCCCTTTACGACGGGCCTTTTCCAGAAGCCCCTGACGCTGCGCCTCGAACTCATCCAACAGCTTCTTGCGACGGGCCCTTTCCTGAGCGGCCCGTTCCCGCAATTTGCGCGCCTCGGAAAGCTCCTGTTCGAGAGCGTGCTGTCGGGCATTGATCTGCTCCATCAGCTCCAGGCCGGCTTTTTCACCGTCGCCAAGGTAATTTTCGGCACGCTGCATGACCTCGGTGGGCATGCCGAGACGCCGGGCTATGGCGAAGGCCTGGCTGGCGCCGGGAATCCCGTAATTCAGGCGATAAGTCGGCTGCAGGGTTCGGGGATCGAACTCGACAGCGGCATTCTCCACCCCGGCCTGGGTGGCGGCATATCCCTTGATCAGGTTCAAGTGAGTGGTGGCGACCGTACGCACCCCCGTGGCCCTTAAATGGTCGAGCACGGCCATGGCCAGGGCACCCCCTTCGGCCGGATCGGTTCCGGTTCCGAGTTCATCCAGCAACACCAGGGTCTCCGGCCCGGCCTCTTCGATAATCCGCCGCAAGCGGGTCAGATGGCCGGAAAAGGTCGACAGATGCTGCTCGATGCTCTGCTCGTCACCGATATCGGCCTGCACCGACGGGAACAGGAAGATGCAACTGTCGGAAAGACACGGAATCGGCAAACCCGAGCGCACCATGAGCACCAGCAGCCCGATAGTCTTGAGGGCGACGCTCTTGCCGCCGGTATTGGGTCCGCTGATCACCAGAACCTGGCGATCCCGGCCCAGTTTCAGATCTACGGGGACGGCTATGGCGGGATCAACACGACCATCGGCCGTCACCATCAACAGCGGATGCCGCGCTCCACGCAGGTCGATGACCGGCTGATCCGCAAGCTGAGGAATCGCCGCTCCGCACAATTTCCCGAAACGCGCCGCCGCGGCACGCAGATCGAAACGCGCCAACAGAGCCTGGTTTTGCTCCAGAACCATGCGTTGTTCGCGAACCCGGGCCGACAAACGCCGTAGAATACGTTCTTCTTCCCGCTGCTCGGCGCGATTCAGGGCCTGGAGTTCGTTGTTCCACTCAAGCACCGAGTTCGGTTCCATGAACAGGGTCTGGCCGCTGGCCGACTCGTCGTGGATCAGGCCTTTGATGCGTCCGCGGTGGTCGGCCCGCACCGGAACCACGTACCGACCGTTGCGTTCCGTAACGATAGAGTCCTGAAACACGCCGCTGAAAGCCTCGGCATGCAGCATGTCCTCGAGTTTCCGGCGAATACGTCCGCGCAACTGCCGTGCGGACTGCCGAAGATCCCCGAGTTCGAAAGAGGCACTGTCCAGGATTTCGCCATGCTGACCGATACTGTCGCGGATCTCGCGTTGCAGACCGTTGCAGGCGACCAGGCCTTCAGCCTGCTCACCCAGCAGGGGCGCGGCCTGCTTGCCATCGAAATAAGTGCGGCAGGCGCCGGCGGCTTCCAGGCTGGACAGCACGGCCAAGAGGTCTTCGGCCGGCAGCCAACTGCCATCGGCATGCAGGTGACGCAAGGCGGGCTGCAAATCGCGGCACCCCCCCAAGGGAGGACGCCCCATATCCTCAAACAGGGTCCCCATTTCAGCGACTTCGGCCAGGGCATCGGCCACCTGATGCCGATCTTCCAGCGGTTGCAGTGCCTGAACCCTTGCGTATCCCGGCTCGGTGACGGTATGTCCCGCCAGCAGCCGGACAATCTTGTCGTACTCAAGAACCCTGAGGGTTTCCTCGCTCATCAACTCCGTATTCCTGCTGAATGCTCAGGTATTGTTTGAAACCGATCCCCCCAGTTGCCTGCCATGGCGAAACAGGGTTTCCCCCATATCGACCAGCGGGGGCGACAGGCGTGATTGTCGAAGATAGTCCCCGGCCTGATCCGGCAACGGGCTGCGACTGAGACAGAACAGCAGCAGAATCAATACCGCACCGCCCTGAAGAATCCCGAACAAACCTCCCGCCACCCGATTGAAACCGCCGAGGAACAACAACTTGATGAAACGTGACAGAATAAACCCAATCAAGGCAAAAGTCAAGACCGTGAGCAGAAACAGCGCTGCGAACGCAATAACCACACAGAGCTGTGGAGGCAGGGCGAAGGTATTGATAATGCCCTCAGCCAGATAGGGATGAAAGCGTAAAGCCACCACCACCCCGCCGAACAACCCGAGCAGCGAACAAAGCTCCTTGAGCAGGCCGCGCACCAGCCCCTTGATCAGAAACAGGGCCAGCACCACCATGATGGCGATATCGACTGCATTCATAGAGCATCCCCCGTGCGGCAATCAGCGATTAAGACGCTCCCTGACCATGTTGCTGACCTCTTTACCGTCGGCCCGGCCACGGGTCTGCGCCGATACTATTTTCATGACCCTGCCCATATCCCGAGGATCGGATGCCCCGGTCTCGGTCACCGCCGCCTCGATCAGAGCGGCGATTTCTTCCCGGCTCAGCGGCGTCGGCAGAAACTCCTGCAGAATGGCCAGTTCGGCCTCTTCCTTTTCGGCCAACTCGTTGCGATCGCCTTCCCGGTAAAGCGCCACCGATTCCTTGCGCTGCTTGACCAGTGAGGACAGGACGCCGATGACATCATCGTCGCCAAGTTCCGAATGCTGTTCGATTTCGCGATTCTTGATTGCGGCCAGCACCATGCGCACGGTAGTGAGACGCAAGCTGTCCTTGGCTTTCATCGCAGCCTTCATGGCATCATTGAGCTGCTGCTTAAGACTCATGGTGATCCACCTTTATAAAATAAGCTTTGAAAAAAATGCTGGCGCCAGCCTCGATTTGCGAGCCATTTTACCGGCAGGCGAACGCGAAAATCCTCAAGCCTTGCGACCGGCCTTTTCCTCGATACCGGAAAGACCGAACCGCCGTCGCAGCTCGGCGTAAATACGCTCCGGGGGCAAACCGTAATAACCGAGCAGTACCAGCACATGGAAAAACAGGTCGGCGATTTCGTAAACGACCTCCTCGGGGTTACCGCCCTTTCCGGCTACGGCCGTCTCGGTAGCCTCCTCGCCGATTTTACTGAGAATCTTGTCCAGCCCCTTGGAAAACAGGGACGCTACATAGGACTTTTGCGACGGATTGTCGCGACGTTGCAGCACCACCCGATAAACCTGTCCCAGGATATCGACGTGCCGGTCGGCAACCTCACCCTCCTGGCGAAAAAGCACGGTTTTGAAACAATCGCGCGGCTCGCCACCCTGCTCCACGGAAACCAGCAGGCAATCGCCGGAGCAACTCAGGCGAATTTCCTTCACCCGTTGAGGCGCGTCGGCATCGGGCGAAACCAGGGAATTACCGGAACGCGAGAAACGGTGCAAAAACCCGCTTTCAAGACTGAGACGCAAAGCCTCGGCGTTGAGATGCGAAAGCATCAGAACTTCGCCGCTATGAGCGCAACGCACTACCGCCGGCAACAGCCCGTCTGCATCGTAACGGATATCGGACAAATCGATCATAATCCCGCCCCCTGACGTCTCGTCAATCACAGCCGCGCCGGAACGCCGCGCTGCTGCAGATATTCCTTGCACTCACGAATGGTGTATTCGCGAAAATGGAAAATACTGGCAGCCAGAGCGGCACTGGCGCCCCCCTCGGTCAACCCCTGGCGAATATGTTCCAGATTGCCGACACCGCCGGAAGCAATCACCGGAATACTGACGAGATCGCTGATGGTGCGGGTCAAGGGGATATCGTAACCGTCCTTGGTGCCATCCTTGTCCATGGAAGTCAGCAGAATTTCGCCTGCACCGTAAGCCTCCATGCGCATCGCCCATTCCATGACGTCGATACCGGTCGGCGTACGCCCTCCGTGGACATACACCTCCCAGCGCTGAGGGTCGCTGCCGGGCACACGGCGGGCATCGATGGCCACCACGATGCACTGGGAACCGAAGCGCTCGGCTGCCTCCTTGACGAATTCAGGATTATTCACCGCTTCGGTGTTGATGGATACCTTGTCGGCACCGGCATTGAGCAGGTTACGGATATCTTCGATGGTACGGATACCGCCACCGACGGTCAGGGGCATGAATACCCTTTCCGCCGTACGCGCCACCACGTCGAGGATGATATTGCGCTTATCGCTGGAAGCCGTTATATCGAGGAAAGTCAGTTCATCGGCCCCCTGGGCATCGTAGGCTTCGGCTGCTTCAACCGGATCGCCGGCATCGCGCAATTCGAGGAACTGAACCCCTTTGACCACTCGGCCGTCCTTGACATCGAGACAGGGGATAATACGTTTCGTCAGCATGGCTCGTCCTTCACAAGATAAGAACGCCGCAACCCGATTGCAAGGCCTGCGGAGTAATTAATTCGATCGAAGACCGGAAACGATCAACAGAGCTTTCACCGCGGAGCCGCAGAGGATTTTATGGTGACCGCATTGCTTTTCTCGGCGGATTCTGCGGCTATTTATCGGTCATTCGTAAAAATCGACGTCATGGCCCACCGGGGCCGCCTGCGAAAACATTCAAGATATCAGGCTTTGCTCTTTGTCAGGGCGACGGCCTTCCGCAGATCGAGGCTGCCGGTATATAAAGCCTTGCCGGTGATTACGCCGGTCACGCCGTACCGCTCGATGGTCATCAGGCGTGCGATATCGTCGAGACAGGAAACGCCGCCTGAAGCGATTACCGGTATCGAAATCGATTCGGCCAAAGCGCGAGTTGCCTCAAGGTTCGGCCCGCCCATCATGCCGTCACGAGCGATGTCGGTGTAGATGATCGCCTCGACGCCGAAACCTTCCATCTCCCTGGCCAGTTCGGTGGCCAGCTTTTCGGTAACGTCGGCCCAGCCGCGCACCGCCACCATTCCGTCCCGGGCGTCTATGCCGACCACGACATGTCCGGGAAACCGACGACAGGCCTCCCGAACCAGTCCAGGATTTTCCTTGGCGACCGTGCCGAGAATGACCCGGTCGATGCCAAGGTCGAGATAGGCTTCGATAGTCTGAAGGTCGCGGATTCCTCCCCCCAGTTCCGTGGGGATGGAAACCGCTTCGACAATGGCGCGAATTGCATCGCGATTGCGCGGCACACCGGCAAAAGCGCCGTCGAGATCGACGATATGCAACAGTTCGCCGCCTTGTTCCTGCCAACTGCGGGCCTGGGCACCGGGATCGTCGTTGTAGACGGTATCCTTCTCCATCAAGCCCTGTTCAAGACGTACGCAGCGCCCCTCCTTCAAGTCGATAGCGGGAATTACGATCATTATAAATCTCCGAAATTCTTGAGAATCTTCAACCCAACCCGTTGACTTTTTTCGGGGTGGAACTGGGTAGCCATGACATTGTCCCGCCATATTGCGGCACAAAAGGTTCGTCCGTAATCGGCGGTGGCTGCAACCACCGATTCGTCCTCGGGCACGACATAATAGGAGTGCACGAAATAGACCGACTCGCCACTCTTAAGGCCGGTGAAAATGGGCGAGGTCCGACGAATATCGATCTGATTCCAGCCCATGTGCGGCACCTTGAGCACTTGCCCCTGATTATGAATATCCCCGGGGAAGCGCACCACTCGGCCGGGGATAATATCCAGTCCTTTGTGATGGCCGAACTCCTCGCTTTCGGTGAACAGCAACTGCAGTCCGAGACAAATACCGAGAAACGGCCGACCGGATTCGACATGCCGCAGTATCGGCTCGACGAAACCGCCTCGCTGCAGTTGATCCATGCAATCGCGAAATGCACCGACCCCCGGCAACACCAGCTTGTCAGCCTGCGCCACGACCGCCGGATCATCCGTCACCCGGGCATCGAAACCAACTTTTTCAAAGCCCTTCTGCACACTGCGCAGATTGCCCATCCCGTAATCGACAATAACGATCATCTGTTACAGCTTTCCTTTGGTGGACAGCACCCCTTCGATGCGGGGATCGAGACCGGCGGCCTCGTCCAGTGCCCGCGCGAAAGCCTTGAACACGCCTTCGATCATGTGGTGCAGATTTCGGCCGTAGACCAGATTGACATGAACGTTGGCCCCGGCATGGTTACAGAATGCAGTAAAAAACTCCTCGACCAGTTCGGCATCGAAAGTGCCGACCTTCCCTTTGGGCAGATCCATGTTAAAGACCAGGCAGGCCCGTCCGGAAAAGTCGAGGTGAACCGAAGCGAGAGTCTCGTCCATGGGAACGGTAGCCGAACCGTAGCGACGAATCCCCCGTTTGTCTCCGAGAGCTTCGGAGAAAGCCTGCCCGAGGCAGATACCGAGATCCTCCACGGAATGGTGGTCATCGACCTCAATATCGCCTTCCGCCTTGATTGTCAGGTCGAAAAACCCGTGACGGGCGAGCAGGGTGAACATGTGATTCATGAAGGGAACCGGCGTATCGATCCTGCTTTCCCCCCGGCCATCGAGAGTCAGGCTCAAATGGATGTCGGTCTCCCCGGTCTGTCGATCGATGGTGGCGCTGCGAGACATGGCAAACCCCCTTGTCAGCAGATGGTTGACTCTGGACCTACGGATGGCGCGTCCCCCATCGGGGACGAAACCTACAGATCGTTGAGGCGGATACTCACCGAACGACCATGGGCTTCCAGCCCCTCCAGCTCCGCCAGGTGCACGATGGAGGGTCCCAGACGCTCAAGGCCCGCTCGGGAAAAGGAGATGATGCTCGATTTCTTAACGAAATCATCCACGCCAAGCGGCGAGAAAAACCGTGCCGTGCCGCCTGTCGGCAGAGTATGGTTGGGGCCGGCCAGATAATCCCCGGCCGCTTCGGGGCAATGGTGCCCCATGAAAATGGCGCCGGCATGGCGGATCTTCGGCAGCAGGGAAAACGGCTCGGCGACCGCCAGCTCCAAGTGCTCCGGAGCGATGCGATTGCTGAGCGCCATCGCCTCGTTCAAATCCCTGGCGACCAGAATGGCCCCGAAATCGGCAATGGAGCGGCGGGCGATGGCGGCCCGCTGCAGGGTGGCGAGCTGCTCCTCCACGGCCTGCTGCACGCGGCGGCCGAAATCGGCATCGGTGGTCACCAGAATGGCAGCGGCCAACTCGTCATGCTCGGCCTGGGAAAGCAGGTCGACGGCGATATGCTCCGGTGTACCGCTGCCGTCGTTGATGACCAGAATTTCGCTCGGACCGGCGATCATGTCGATATCGACCTGGCCAAACACCATTCTCTTGGCGGTGGCAACATAAATGTTGCCGGGACCGGTGATCTTGTCGACCCGCGGCACGGTCGCGGTGCCGTAGGCCAGGGCGGCAACCGCCTGGGCGCCGCCGATCTTGAAAATACGATCGACACCGGCCAGGTGCGCCGCTGCCAATACGTGGGGATTGACCTCGCCCTGCGGCATGGGCACCGCCATGACCACTTCCTCCACGCCGGCCACCTTGGCGGGAACAGCGTTCATGAGCACCGAGGAAGGATAGCTGGCCTTGCCGCCGGGCACATAGATACCGACCCTCTCCAAAGGCTGCACCATCTGCCCCAGCATGACATCCTGCTCATCGGTGGTCAGCCAGGTTTCGGTTTTCTGACGGCGGTGGAAAGCGGCAATGCGATCAGCGGCAAGCCGCAAGGCCTGCAACGATGCCTCGTCGACAGCAGCTACCGCCGCTTCGATCTCATCGGACGTGACCTGCAGCTGTCCGGAGTTCAGTGTCAGACCGTCGAAACGAGCGGTATATTCGAGCAACGCTTCATCACCGCGCAGACGCACCGCCTCCACTATCTCTTCGACAGCGGCCTCAACCCCCTCCGGGGGCGTTTCCCCCCGCGCGACGATCGCACCGAGGGCCGCCTCGAATCCGGGATCATCAAACGACAACATTCGCATCATGGGCTCGCTCCTCAATCTTTGGCGGCATCCTCGGCCAGCACCCGCTCCAGATCCTGAATAATCCGGGTGATACGCTGATGCTTAGTCTTGAGACTGGCCCGATTGACGATCAGACGGCTGGTGATTTCAGCGATGGTCTCGACCTCCACCAAGCCGTTTTCACGCATAGTCGCACCCGTCGACACAAGGTCCACAATGCGTTCGGAAAGACCGACCAGCGGGGCCAATTCTATGGAACCATACAGTTTAATGAGTTCCACCTGCACACCGCGTTCGGCGAAATAACGCTCGGTGACATTGGGATACTTTGTCGCGACGCGGATGTTGGACCAGCTGGCAGGATCCTCGTCATGCAGGAGGTCGCCCGGTTCGGCGACCACCATGCGGCAATAGCCGAATTTGAGATCGAGCGGTTCGTAAAGATCCTTGCCCTGCTCCATAAGGGTATCCTTGCCCACCACCCCCAGGTCGGCACAACCATATTCGACATAGGTCGGCACATCTGTGGCCCGCACGGCCATGAAGCGGAACCTGGTCTCGGGATTCTCGAACACCAGCTTACGGCTGTCGCCCTGCATTTCGGGACAGGTGATGCCGATCCTGGCGAACAGGTCCATGGAATCGCGCATGATCCGCCCCTTGGGCAGGGCAAAAGTTATATAGTCGCTCATAAATATACAGTCCCTTGTCCTTTGTCCTTGGTCATCTGCATGCTGGTAATTGTTCCGGGGTTTACCGCTTTGGACTCTTTGCAAACGACCGATGCCCAAGGACCGATTACGCTTTTTTACGTTCAATGTGTGCGCCGAGGGTACGGAATTTTTCCTCGAGGCGCTCGTATCCGCGATCGAGATGGTAGATGCGTGCCACCTCGGTGGTGTTTTCCGCCGCCAGGCCGGCCAGTACGAGACTGGCACTGGCACGCAGGTCGGTAGCCATGACCGGTGCACCGAGCAAGCCTTTGACCCCTCGCACCTTAGCCATCTTGCCGTCGATAGAGATATCGGCTCCGAGGCGCTGCAACTCGCAGACATGCATGAAACGGTTTTCGAACACGCTTTCGGTGATGACGCTGGTGCCGTCGGCGATGCTCATCAGGGCCATGAACTGGGCCTGCATATCGGTCGGGAAGCCGGGATGCGGCTGGGTTTTGATGTCGACCGATGCGATACGACGCGGCCCCTGCACGCGCAAGGCATGGTCCTCTTCGGCAATTTCGACGCCGGCTTCCTGAAGCTTGCTAATCAAAGCCTCGAGATCGGCGTGACGGGCACCATGCAAACGCACGTCACCCCGGGTCATGGCGGCCGCCACCATGAAGGTTCCGGCCTCGATACGATCCGGCATCACCGTATGTCGCAACGGCTGCAATTCATCGACACCTTCAATAACGATGCGATCGGTGCCGGCCCCCTCGATACGGGCGCCCATGCACGTCAAGGCGGTGGCAAGGTCGACGATTTCCGGTTCGCAGGCGGCGTTTTCGAGCACCGTGGTGCCCCGTGCGAGCGATGCCGCCATGAGCAGATTTTCCGTACCGCCGACCGTCGGCACATCGAAATAGATGTTCGCGCCGTGCAACCGCTTGGCACGAGCCTCGACATATCCGTGATCGAGGTCGATACGAGCCCCCATGGCCTCCAGCCCTTTGAGATGCAGATTTATGGGCCGGGCGCCGATGGCACAGCCGCCGGGAAGACTGACCCGGGCCTGCCCGAGACGCGCCAACAGCGGACCGAGCACCAGTACCGAGGCACGCATGGTCCGCACAAGATCGTAAGGCGCTTCGACACTGCGGATATTGCTGGCGTCAATGGAGAACGTCGCTTCGTGACGATCGACATCGGCGCCGAGAATGGTCAGGAGCTTCTCTGCCGTTGCAATATCGCGCAAGGCAGGAACATTTTCGAGGTGATGTTCGCCGGCGGCGAGCAATGTCGCAAACAGCAGGGGCAGGGCCGAATTTTTGGCGCCACTGATCCGAACCTCGCCCTTGAGGCGCTTTCCTCCATGAATGACAATCTTATCCAAACTCGCTACCTTATCTTAAAGGGTTCAATCCGACCATCGCGCGACGTCGACAAAACGCGCCTGTTTGAATAGTTCAAATCCATGCGCTTCTTACAAGCGCAGCGAAGCCGCGACCCGCCGGAGACGGCTTAATCGCGGCGCCCTCCGATGACCCTCGGTACACCGCTATAATCGTCGCGGCAGAAAACCTCCGTCAGGCCGGCTTCAGCGAACAGTCGCCGTACCGCCGACGCCTGCCCCATACCGATCTCTACCAGCAGCCAGCCGCCCGGCGCCAGACGGGAAGCGGCCTGGCTCGCCAGAGCCCGGTAGAAGCACAGCCCATCATCGCCGCCATCCAACGCACGGCGCGGCTCGAAATGACGAACCTCCGGCATCAGATCGCCCAGCTCATCGGCAGGAATATAGGGAGGATTGGATACGATCAGATCAAACGGCCCTTCGGGCAAATCTGCCAGATCCCCCTCGAGAAAACGGATCCGGGACGCGACACCGTTGCGCCGGGCATTTTCTGTCGCAACCGCGAGGGTTTCGGGACATATATCGAGCGCCACCACTTCCGCATCGAGCAACTCGTGAGCCAGGGATATACCCACGGCCCCGCTGCCGGCACCTACGTCCAGCACCCGTCGTCCGCCCATCACCCGCAGGGCCTCCTCCACCAGGACCTCCGTATCCTGGCGGGGAATCAACACAGCCGGCGAAACAGAAAACGGCAGGGACCAGAATTCCGTCTCGCCCAGAATATACTGCAGGGGCTCGCGCCTGGCACGCCTTACAACCAAGGCACGGAACGCGGCAAGTTCGGCCTCTTCGAGGGGACGGTCGAAATGAAGATAGACCCCGACCCTGTCCAGACCAAGGCTGGCCCCCAGGAGCAACTCGGCATCGCGCCGGCCGCTTTCGATCCCCTTACCGCGAAAATAATCCGCTGTCCATTGCAGGATTTTCAGCACCGTCCAGGTCTGTGCCAACCTCAAGTCTCCTGAGCCGCCAGGGCCTCGCTCTGATAATGCATGGCAAGAGGCTCTATCAACTCGGAAAGATTGCCTTGCATGATGCTTTCCAACCGATAAAGGGTCAACCCGATGCGATGATCGGTGCACCGTCCCTGGGGGAAATTATAGGTGCGGATACGCTGACTGCGATCGCCGCTGCCGACCTGGCTCTTTCGATCGGCGGCCATCTGCGCCTGTTGGTCCGCAAGCATCTGATCCAGAATGCGGGACTTCAGAACCTTCATGGCCTTGGCCTTGTTCTTATGCTGGGATTTCTCGTCCTGACAGGAAACCACTACGCCTGTCGGCACATGGGTAATACGCACCGCCGACTCGGTTTTGTTGACGTGCTGGCCACCGGCACCGGAGGCACGATAAACGTCGATACGCAGATCGCTTGGATCGATATCGACATCGACATCCTCGGCCTCGGGCAACACCGCCACAGTACAAGCCGAGGTATGAATACGCCCCTGGGTTTCCGTCTCCGGAACGCGCTGTACCCGATGCGTACCGCTTTCATACTTCAACTGCGAATAGACGCGGTTGCCGCTGATCATGGCGACAACCTCCTTGAATCCGCCGGCTTCGGAGTCGGACACGCTCAGGGGCTCGACCTTCCAGCCCTGACTTTCGGCGAAACGGCTGTACATGCGAAACAGGTCGCCGGTGAACAGCGCCGCCTCGTCACCGCCGGTTCCGGCCCGAATCTCGAGGACAACGTTCTTTTCGTCGTTGGGATCTTTGGGCAGCAACAAAACCTTGAGCTGCTGCGCCAAGGCTTCACGGCGCACCTCAAGCTCGGGCAGTTCGGTCTTCGCCATCTCCCGCATCTCCGGATCGCTGTCCTGTAACAATTCGCGGTTGCCCTCGATATCGTCGCTGACCCGTTTGTAATCGCGGTACACCTGGACCACCGATGCCAGCTCGGCATGTTCGCGCGTCAGATCCAGAAAGCGTTTCTGCTGCGACATCACCTGGGGATCGGCCAGCAGCCCTTCCACTTCACGGAACCGGTCTTCCACTTCTTCAAGCTTGTTAAATATCATCGGCTGTCGATTGCTCTCTCAGGCACCATTTACAGATCGGCGAATTCCTTGCGCACATCCTCTGCATGCCCACAGGTCATGGCGCCCTCGGGGCAGGCGCCATGCAGGCAACCGGGTCCGGCCACCTCAAACAGACGCGGCGCCGCCGGCCGCACCAGGCGCAACATTTCCATCGCCAGGGCACGAATCTCCCACTGGGCCCGGCGACAACAACGCAAGGCGAAAAAGTGCAGCAACTCCCGCGCATTCATGGTCATAACCAGTTTGGTTTCGGCAGCATTGGGCAACACGAAACGGGCATCCTCCGCAGGCACCCCGGCTTCCATGAGTTCACCGTAAACCCGGTGCGCCTGGTCCATCGCCGCTTCAAAAACGGCCAGCAATTCGGGACGCCCGGCAATAGAGGGCGGTATGACAGCGGCAAAGCGATCCTTATGGGATACATAGCGCTGACTCTGCTGCGAATAGGAAGCAAGGCGGTGGCGCACCAGCTGATGCGAACAGGCACGGCTGACCCCCTCGACACCGAAGGTGAAAGAGACATGTTCCAGGGTAGACAGGTGTCCGACAGAGAGGATCTTGGCGAGCAGCGCCTCCCTTCGGGCGCTGTCATGCTGCAACAGTTCCTCGACGGAAGAGGCCGAATAACACAAGCGGGCGGCGGCAGCCACCAGTCGCTCGGGTTCGGGAGTATGAGTCAAAAGTTGTACAAGCATGGCGTTCCCGACCCGGCCCTCCAGCCACGCGCCGCATCACCTGCAGACAACGACTTGCGGGAGGCCCAAATGCAACAGGGCAGAAACGCTCATTGTCGCTTCTGCCTGTCAACAAAAAAAGAAACGGCCCCGGAGGGCCGTCTCCGGCGATTACTTGTTGAGCTTCGCGTATTTCTTGCGGAAACGATCGATGCGGCCTGCCGAATCGAGAAGTTTCTGCTTGCCGGTATAGAACGGATGGCAGGCCGAGCAAACCTCAACCTGAATGTCGTCACACTTGGTCGAGCGGGTCTGGATGACATTGCCGCAATGGCACTTGATCTCGACCGCCTCGTATTTGGGATGGATTCCTTCTTTCATGACTTCTTCTCCTTTATCGCCCTGGCTTGGTACAGGGCCTGAGCATAAAGCGGAAACACCGCAAGGCAAAGCGTATCTTTTAACATTTCAAACGACGGACCGCAAGCCTTTTCTGCCCAATGCTACTGGTTCATGGAATCGAAAAACTCTTCATTGGTCTTGGTGGCGGACAGCTTCTCCAGCAAAAACTCCATGCTGTCCACGACATTCATGGAAGAGAGCACCTTGCGCAGCAGCCACAAGCGCTGCAACTGGGTCTGGCCGACAAGCAATTCTTCACGGCGCGTCCCCGATTTGTTGACGTCGATGGCCGGGAAGGTACGCTTGTCGACCAGTCGGCGGTCAAGCAGTGCCTCCATATTGCCGGTACCTTTGAATTCCTCGAAGATAACCTCATCCATCTTACTGCCGGTATCGACCAGTGCCGTGGCGATGATGGTCAGACTGCCGCCCTCTTCGATATTGCGCGCCGCACCGAAAAAACGCTTCGGCTTATGCAGGGCATTGGAATCGACGCCGCCGGAAAGAATCTTGCCGCTCGGCGGCACCACGGTGTTATAGGCACGGGCCAACCGGGTGATGGAGTCGAGAAGGATAACCACGTCGCGCTTGTGCTCCACCAGACGACGGGCTTTCTCGATAACCATTTCCGCAACCTGGACATGGCGCGTGGCCGGCTCGTCGAACGTCGAGGAGATGACCTCCCCCTTGACGGAACGCTGCATATCGGTAACCTCTTCGGGCCGCTCGTCGATGAGCAGGACAATGAGGTAGACCTCCGGATGGTTGATGGCGATGGAATTGGCGATATCCTGCAGCAGGATGGTCTTGCCGGTACGCGGCGGAGCCACTATCAATCCGCGCTGTCCCTTGCCGATAGGCGTTACAAGGTCCATGACGCGCATGGATAGATTGTCAGGTGCGGTTTCGAGAACGATACGCTCTTCGGGATAAAGAGGAGTCAGATTGTCGAACAGGGTCTTGTCACGGGCAACGGCGGGACTCTCGAAATTGACTTCGGCGACCTTGAGCAGGGCAAAATAGCGCTCGCCTTCCTTGGGTGGGCGAATCTGCCCTGAAACCGTATCGCCGGTGCGTAGATTGAAACGACGAATCTGCGAGGGAGAAACGTAGATATCATCGGGACCGGGCAGATAGTTGGCATCGGGCGCACGCAAAAAGCCGAATCCGTCAGGGAGTATTTCCAAAACTCCTTCACCGAAGATGGCTCCGTTTTTCTCTGCGGTCACATTGAGAATGGTGAAGATCAGATCCTGTTTGCGCATGCCGGCTGCGCCGTCAAGCTTGAGTTCCTTGGCAATAGCCGCCAGCTCGGTAATCTTCTTCTCTTTAAGTTCCTTTAAGTTCATCTTTTCTCCTAAAACGCACGCCGACCATGACAAGCCCCCCGGTCGTCATGCATGCCAACCCTTGCGGGCACGCCACCTTGGCCTGTCGTTGCGGTCGCCCGGACCGTATTATGTTGCAGATCTTGGAAATGGTTACAGAAAGGGTGGGACGGTTTTCCTTATCAAATGGATACAGCTCGCGACCATTGGTTGTCGCATCGGACAATTGGAATTTTATCGCCTATGCAAAATGCTCTATTTTTACGGGATGATGTTCCGAAAGGTATCGTGGTATGGGACTTCCGTTATGAAGTATTTATCGACAGACCTGTATATTATCTACATTGTTTGAAGCAGCCTGTCAATGGCTTAATTGCTTTTTTGTGCACCGACAACCGGGGCAGAGGGCACTGCCCCGGCTGCACTCGCTTAATCTGGTTTATTCATGGATAATCCGGGCTAATCCGCTTCCGGCTTGTCAAACGGATTCATAAAGCCCGGTTTGAGCCCGCCGGCCAACTCCTTGAACAGCTTATGGTAAAGTATCGGCAACTGGCTCTGTCCGAACCAGCTTTTATCCGGCTCCGCCAGAGCACGTTCAAGGCCCGCCAGAGTAACATATTTTACGGCAACCTGATCGGTTTTATTGTAATAGGCTTCGTCAAAATCGGGATATTGCAGATTCAGGAAAGGATTCCCCACCGGACTGCGATATTCCCACACAACCTCCCCGGAAGGCAGCACCACTGCTGCCGAGACCAGGATACTGTCGTACATGGCGTCCAGGTAATTTATTTTGGTACGATCCCAACGTCGCTCCTGTCGCGACGCACCGTTGAAAATCACCACCAGCAGGGCATCGGTCACCGTGGTGCGAGCCAACCGGGAAACGGCTTCGGGGCGGAATCGATAAACATAACCGCCATTTTCGTCACCGGCGACTTTGCGTGAAACAGTGATTCGCCGGAACAACTCCGACGGGTCGCCGTCCACGGCACGTACATCGAAATAAGCCTTCTTTTCCCGCAGGAGTTCAACCAGCGAATCCTCCTTGCTCAGATTGTCCCGGCGCAGCAGGTCGATCACCTGCCGGCTTTCCGGATGGCTGATTGCCGAGCCGCTATCCACCATCAGCGGCAAAACGCCCAAGGTCTTGACCATCGACTTGTACTGATCTTTTGGAACGTTGTAAACGCCTCCGGCACAACCGGCCGCAACCGCCACCACCAGGACCAGCATCACCATGCACAACACTCGTCGCATAGACTCTGTTCTCCTTGAAAAGATTGTGACTGCATATCTCTGTTCTACCCTGGTTCTCATCCGGAGTTTCCGGGCAAACACCAGGTTAACATACTCTCAGTCAATTTTCAGTCCGGATCCCCATCCCTGATTCTCGGTTCTGCCGTTCGCCGCCAATATCTACCGAAACGCCTGTCCCCGGGGGCGCGGCCACCGACTTTAACTTTTACCTCATTATAACCACCAGAACTGTTGACAGCCCCATACAGAGGGTTTAAATTCCTTTACATTGCATATCCGTTTAGCTTTTTTTAATTCGACACAGGAGGAAATCTCCATGAACGCACCATCTGGCATAATTCGCCCATTAGTCCTGACCCTCATGTCTTTACTGCTGGTCGCCAGCCCCGCCCTGGCCGCCATCCTTGAACCGACCGGCCTGCAGGACGGCCAACTGCTGCGGAAAAATCAGGCCGAGTTCCACATAGGCTTTTCCTATGCCGACGACATGCGAAACCTGTTCCAAAGCGAAGATCGTGACCGCCGAGTTATCGAGGTGCCGTCTTTAACCTTTAATCTCGGCCTCGCTGAACGTGTCGAGGCGCAGCTGCAATACAGTTATCTGCATCTGCGTGAAAATGGCCAGGGCGATAAATTCGGCAGCGGCGACGTCACCCTTGGCCTGAAAGTTCGTCTGTGGCAGGAATCGTTGCGCCTGCCCGCCATTGCCCTGCGCCTGGCCACCAAGTTGCCGAACGCCGACGATGAGGACGATTTCGGCACCGACGAGGCCGACATTTTCCTCGACGCCCTGTTCACGCGCAACTATCCCTTATTCACTTTGTACGTCAACGCCGGATTGGCCATTCTCGGCGACCCGCGTCCGGGGAACGACGGTCAGGACGACATGTTCCGTTATGGCCTCGGCGTCAAGATTCCGGTACTGGAAAACCGCCTTGCCGCCCTGGTTTCCGTCGAAGGCATGGAAGGAGATGAATCGGTCAACAGCCGAGGCGCATTCCGCGCAGGGATCCAGGCGGAGCTGGGGCGTTTCATCTGGGATATGGGCGGTTCCGTCGGCTATGTCGACAAGAGCGAAGACTGGAGCGTGCGCACCGGTTTGACCACCTACTTCGAACTGCCCGTCGGCTGGTAATCGTTTCCAGGCCGGTGCCTGCACAGGCACCGGCTTCAGCTCCCTTGCTGCAATCTTTCGCCCCGCGCCTCAGCACTCAGCACTCAGCACTCAGCACTCAGCACTCAGCACTCAGCACTCATAAGTCGGCACCGTCTTTCCATCGAAATACCTCACCCCCCAGGACAGTATTTCGTCGGGGGACAGTTTGCGAAGTTCTTCCGGCACAGCCTGTCCCAGAAACCGCAAGGCCTCCCATATCAGCCGCCCGCCACCGCTGTTATCGAGGGAGACGGCCCCATGACGCTTACTGACTTTTTCGCCATCAGGCGCCAAGACCAGTGGAAGATGCGCGTAGCATGGCAGCGGATAACCGAGACAGTGATAGAGATAGATCTGTCGCGGCGTACTGCTGAGCAGGTCGGCGCCGCGCACCACCTGGGTAACCCCGCTTTCTGCATCGTCCACCACCACCGCCAACTGATAGGCGAACAATCCGTCGGCCCGCCGCAACACGAAATCCCCGACCTCGGAAGCGAGGCACTGGCGACATTCGCCGCTCAGGCAATCACAAAACACGATCGTTCGATGGGGCACGCGCATGCGCCAGGAACGCGCTTCGCGACCGCCGGGCAAACCGTTGCGGCAGGTGCCGGCGTAGATCGGTCCTTCTTCGCCGCGATGGGGAGCGCTGGCCAACACCTCCTTGCGCGAACAGCCACAGGGAAATACGTGTCCCTCATCGCGCAAGCACTCCAGCGCCGCCTCATAACGGGAAGTGCGGCGACTCTGATAGAGCACCTCTCCGTCCCATCGCAATGCCAGCGCCTCGAGCGTACGCAGAATATCATCCGCCGCCCCCGGCACCACGCGCGGGCCGTCAAGGTCCTCCATGCGCACCAGCCAGCGACCTCCGACATGTTTCGCAAGACAATAACTGCCCACCGCCGTCACCAAAGACCCGAAATGCAAAGGTCCTGTGGGACTGGGTGCAAAACGGCCAACAACCTGTGAACAAACTGGCGAAGATTTTAGTGTGATTTCTGCATTCATTGTGAAGAAAATAATGCCGGCTCAATCATCCGTCTGTCAAGAGCGTCCAGAGCCCCTTTGTATCGTAGTGAGCAAAAACAACACGCTCGGGTTCCGATTATTATTAGCCTTCCCCCCTCTGCAAAGCACTCCCCATACCGGCAGTCTTCAATTCTCCAACCTCTGTACGGATGCCAAACCGAATAGGCGTAACACGAATTTGTGGTATTTTTGTATAAAAGTAAAACCATCGCGTCTCTGCCATCTTTTCTCCGAGGAGCCCCATGTCCGCACCCCTCCGCAGAATCGGAATTTTTGTCTACCTTCTGGCGACCATCGGCCTGTACGGCATCGGCCATCAGGACCTGTTCTGGATATGCCTTATCCTTGCCTTGTTTTATTTCCTGTTATGCGGCCATGTGCAAAAGCACCTGATGCTGGCGGCAAAAACCCGGCATGAACAGATCCGGGACAAGGCCATCACACAGGGCATGAGTCAGGAGGAATTGCAGCGATTCAACCAGCTGCCCCCCCGTATCACGGCACAGGACTACAAGATGGTGCCGGTCAAACTAGCCTATCTGACACAGATTCTCTTTATTGCCGGCATTCTGTTATTCTGCGCCGCTTTGCTGTTCCGGCTTTTCCTTTAGAGGATGAACTGATGAAAGATTTCCTGCTGCAGATGTTGGCCTGTCCGGTTTGTCTTCCCGCCCACTCCTCCTTGAAAGCGACCGTGCGCCGCCATCACGAGAACGATATTCTGGAGGGGGATTTACGCTGCGAAACCTGCGGCCAATGTTATCCGATCCATGATGGACTGGCCTTTCTGGACCCTTTGCCCGCTCGATCGCCACACAGGGGCAACGGATACGAATCGCCTAAGGCGCTGGCCTCCTACCTCTGGAGCCATTACGGTGACCTGCTGGCCGATCCGGAAGCCTCCGCAGCCTACCGCAAATGGGCAAATCTGGTCGCGCCCGATAAAGGCCCGGCACTCGATATCGGCTCTGCCGTCGGCCGGTTCACTTTTGAACTGGCCGACAAGTGCGATTTCGTCATCGGCATCGACAAATCCGCATCTTTTATTCGCGCAGCCAGGGAGATGCTGACCCAGGGTTCAAAAACGGTTTTCCTTCCGGAAGAGGGTCTGCTGAATCGCGAAGTCACCTTGCGGATTCCGGAAACATGGCGTTGTGACAACATCGAATTCGTGGTGGGAGACGCCCAGGCACTGCCGTTCCGATCCGAGGCCTTTGCCTGTGTAGCCTCCCTGAACATTGTCGACAAACTTCCCCGCCCTTTGCAGCATCTTGCCGAAATGAACCGGGTGGCCCGGCATGGCCAGGCTCAGGCGCTGGTATCGGATCCTTTCTCATGGTCGCAGGAAGTTACAGAAGAGCGGCACTGGCTGGGCGGCAAGACCAGTCAACCTTTCGCCGGGCGCGGCCTGGACAACATCACGGCTCTGCTGCGCGGCGACCATCGAGTGCTGCCGACCGCCTGGCAGATCGAAAACCGGGGCCACGTCTGGTGGAAAATACGCACCCACGCCAACCATTTCGAGCTGATCCGCAGCTGTTACGTCAAAGCCCGACGGTGACCGGAAAATTGCAGCACAAACCGAGGAGTCCATCATGAAAAAGGATACGGTATGCCGCCTGTGTTCAGCCTGCTGTCCCGTGGAGGTCGATATCCGGGACGGTCGGTTGATTGCCGCACGTCGTAAGTCCTTCTTACCGCCGACCCAACAATTGAAATGTCCCAAACTGCAAGCGGCAGCGGACATCACCTATTCCCGAAAACGCCTTGTGGCCCCCTTGCTCAGAGACCGCCGTGACCCGTCGGGCGGCTTTCGCCAGGTCGAATGGGATGAAGCCCTCGATGCCGTGGCCACCCGCATGCAGGACTTGAAAAGACGACACGGAGCACAGTCCGTCGCCTGGCTGCGGGGCATGGCCGCAGACTGGGGCGCCCCCTGGGACTACGCCAGCCGCCTGATGCACGCATTCGGTTCGCCCAATGTCATCGGCAACGGGTCGGTCTGCCATGTCGCACGGGAAATGGCCCACAACTTCACCTATGGGGCCATGACCATTCCTCAAATCAAAGACTCGCGCTGCATCGTGATATGGGGAAAAAACGATCGCAACACCTGCCCGCCGGCTTTTGAAGCCATCCTTTATGCCCGTCAACGGGGCGCCCGCCTGATCGTTATCGACCCGGTGCGCACGGCCTTGGCGGAAATGGCCGATACGTGGTTGCAGATCAAGCCCGGCCATGACGGTCTGCTGGCCATGGCCATGATCGCAACCATCATCGAAGAAGAGTTGCATGACCGTGATTTCGTGCAGAACTGGTGCATCGGTTTCGACAAGCTGAAACGCGTGGCGCAGAATTTTTCTCCCGAAACCGTGGCCGAGAAACTCTGGCTGGACGCCGCCGCGATTCGCAAAACCGCGCGCCATTACGCCACCACGACGCCGGCATGCATCGTCGACGGCAACGGCCTCGACATGCAGCTGCAGGTCTTCGACGCCACACGAGCGGTCTGCATGCTGCGCGCCTTGACCGGTAATCTCGATCGCCCCGGCGGTGACCTGATTCCGCAACCGGTTCCGACGCGCGACATACAACTCAAAGAGCGGCTCCCCAGCGGTCTGCCGCCGGTGACCTGCGACTATCCGCTGTTCAACGGCTTCCACGCCAACTGGGGGCTGCATGCCCAGTCGACCCTGGTCGATGCCATTCTCGAGAAACTCCCTTATCCCGTTCGCATGCTGATCGTACAATCGGGCAACCCGGCAGTGACCATGACCGACACCAACCGGGTGCGCAAAGCCCTGCAAACCCTGGAATGCCTCGTCGCCATAGACCTGTTCGCCACACAGACCACCCGACTGGCCGATATCGTGCTGCCCGCCGCCGGATGTTTCGAAAAAACCCAGCTCAATCGAGCCTCCCTGCGTCACAGCCTGGTGATTCTGCAGAGTCAAATCATCGACTGCGTTGGAAACAGTTGGCCCGACTGGAAAATAACCTTCGAATTGGGGCGCAGGCTCGGACTTGAAAAAGAGTTTCCCTGGAAAACCGTGGAGGAGGCCATCGACTTCCAGCTTGGGCCGGCAGACCTGACAACCGCCCAATTGCAAACCCATCCCCAGGGCATAGGTACCCGCCAGGTCGCCTTTGCGAAATACCGGGAGTCGGGATTCAAAACCCCCTCCGGCAAGGTGGAATTCTGCTCGGGACGACTGGATACTCATGGCTACTCGTCGTCACCCTTCGAACAGGGTTTCGGCACCCCTTTGAGCTTTGCCGACCGTCGCATCCGATACCCCTTCATCGGGATCAGCGGCGAGCGCAGCAGTCGGTACACCCACTCCCAGTTTCGCCAGATTGAGTCTTTGCGGCGACAGGAACCCGAAGGGTATGTCGACATTCATCCGCAGGATGCCCGCAGACTCGGGATCAGCGACAACCAGCTGCTGAAAATTTCTACTCCCAAAGGCTCGATTCACATGAAAGCGCGGATCTCCGATATCGTGCATACCGGATCGGTCCTCATCGCGTGGGGATGGGGTGAAGTGGATCCGGCCCAGAGCCTCAACAATCTTACCGACGATGCCTGTCGCAATCCGATAACCGCCACCCCCTCCAATCGCTGTTTCATGTGCAAGGTGGAAAAATGCGGGGATTGAAAAAAGCCGCCGAGATGCAGATGCAAACATCCCGGCGGCTTTACCCTCGCCTGCGGTATGCAATGATGCCGAACCAACCGCCCTGAATCGAACTATTTCGTTTTCATCCGGAAACGGCCCTTTTACCCAATCTCTGCGTCAATCTTCTCACTTGCTTGTGCGGCGTAGACAGCTACGCCTCCGTGTAAGCGCTTGATTTCCTAGACTTTGGAAAAATTGCTCGTTTCCCATATAAAAACAACGCTGTGTCCATCCGGAGTTTCCGGATGGACACTACTTCGGCCGTTTATAAATCCTGCCGATCAGCAACAGCAACAGCAACAGGGTCAGGAGCTGCCAGACCAGCAGCGAATTCCATAATCCATCCAGCAACTGACCGAATTGCGTGAACCATTCGTACAGGCTATCGCCCAGCATCGCGCGCATTGAATTCATAAAAATCGACCGCCTCCCCCTCGGCAAAACTTCTTGCCTCAAAAACACGAGCCTTTCGTCATCCCGATTCCGCAGGTGGGCACGACAACTCCTGGAAATACGGGCGCTTCTTCCAGGTTTTCGAGAAATCGAGCCCGGAAACGCAGTCCAAGCTGTTCTCCACCACTACGTAAAGTAACCGATACGGATATTCGTAAACGCTCCGTTTGCAAGATAAACCGGTCTGTAAAGTTTGCCCCAGATTTTTGGACAGGCAAGCCGAAGGATGCAAAATCGGGCCGTTTCCGGATGAAAACTATCTCGACACCGGCTTACCGTTAAGTTTTCCCGCTCCATCTTTAAAAGCGAAATCGGCCACCAGGCTGCCATCGTCGTTCCGAATAAGAATGTCCTGTGCAACCAGGGTATCGGAGAGCCTTTCAGCCCGGCGGGTAAGCTCCCGAGCCGGAAGATGCTCTCCCCGCATGGCACTGATCAGGCGATACCCGGAGGTAAAAGATCCATCCTCAAAATGCAGCGATGCCTCCGCCCGGACAGCATTCACATCGAAAACGGGTCGGATTTTGCGTCCCATTTCTTCCAGATCGACGGATCCCCGGGCGCTGACCTTTCCGGCATCGGTCTCCAGCTCGAAGTTTTCCAGCTTGACGTGCAAGCCTTTCTGCAGCAATTCCATGGTCTTCGAAAAGATCTGCAGATGAATCAGAAAAGGATCGATTTCGTCACCGGTCAAGGCCTTTTTGGACATGGCGCCGTATGTTTCCTGAAGCGCCCTGACGGCCTTCGCGTTCATACCGGTGATCGCGAACTTCAAGCGACCGCGGCGACACACCTCGTCCGCAATTTCCAAACTGTCGAAATCGATATCCACATATTGATTCAGCATGCCGTCGTCGAGGGTGCTGTTAAAACGGTAGGCGAGATTATTCAATACATACCTTGCCGCATCATCGGAACCGAAGTCGATTTCATCGGCTCTCAACACGCCATCTCCAAGAGGAAAACCGCCCTGCTCCCGGTAATGGACAACGCCATGGAATCCCTTGACGGCACCCGCGCCGGAATCCGCCTTTTGAAACCGTATGCCCTCGATACGAAAATCGACATCACCGTCATCCATGGCGGAATTCAGGCTGGCGTTCATTTCCAGGCCGTCCAGGCTGATCTCATGGCCGCCCCCTCCCACTTCGATGCCAGCCATTTTCATCCGGATGTCGGATTGTCCGTCCAATCTGAAACGGCTGATCACCTGCAATTGATCGAAGGGCAGACCGGACTCGATTTCAGCCAGTTCTTGTTTATTGTAGGCTTCGCGATTGACGGTGGTCTCCACCTTTGCACCCCACGGCAGATGGGTCATCCTATGCAGAAAATGCAGGGGCGGCGAGGTTTTAACCATCATGGTGGTTTCGGCCCGGGAGTGCAGAAATCCCCTGTCGTAATTATCGAGGCTCAAACTTATTGCGTGGCCATACAGCTCTGTCGCCTTCTCCACCTGCAAGGCGAAGATTTTTTCCGTCTTTATACTCGAATACCAGGTCGCTGCCAGCAAGCCGACAATCAGCAGCCCCCCTGCGATGATGACGATTTTTTTCATTGTCCCTCCCGACAATAGAGATTTTCCCGTTCCGGATACTCGGGGGGATTCATTCTGGAATCCCGGCATCACCATGATGCGTTGTCGCCCTGCGGACGTTTCCGGAGGTCACACGGGAAGTATATCCGCCTCCCGGCGCCTCGACCATTTCCAAAAAATGGTCGATACAAGGGACACGGTCTTCCGGATGATGGGTCACGTAAAGGAGCTGAATATGCCCATGGCTGCCGAGATGGTCGATAAGCTTCAACACCATTTCCCGGTTCACCGCATCCAGCCCCTGGCACGGTTCATCCAGAATCAACAACCGCGGCTGTTTGACCATAGCCCTGGCTATGAGAACCATGCGCTGCTCGCCGTAAGACAAACTACGCAACGGAGCATTTCGCTTGTCCTGCAGATGCAGGATCTCCAACCATTGCCGGGCGATGGCATGCTGTTTTGGCGAGCAACGCCGATAAACTCCGATGCTGTCGAAAAATCCTGAAATGACGGCAAGCTCAGCCGTTACCCCGACCCGATAACTCTGCTGAAAAGCGGTGGACACCAGGCCGATATGTCTTTTGATATCCCAGATGCTTTCCCCGGTACCGCGCTGCCGACCGAACAGGCGGATATCGTTGGCATACGCCTGGGGGTTGTCACCGGAAACCAGGCTCAGCAAGGTTGTTTTTCCGGAGCCGTTGGGACCGGTAATCTTCCAGTGCTGACCGGGCAACACCGTCCAGTCGAGGCGGTTCAATACATATCTGCCGTCGTAGCGCACCACGACGTCTTTCATTTCGACCAGCGGTACATGCTCGTTCCACTCCCGGCTGTTATGGGCTTCTGGAATATCCGGCAGGCATTCAGGAAGTGAATAGTGAAAAGAGTGCAGCCGTAACAGTGCCTCGGATGCGAGAATCGATTCGCGGGGACCATGGTCAAAAATGCTACTGTCGCGGATATAGGCAATGTGGGTTATGCAAGGCAAAATTTCGCTAAAGCGGTTCAGTAGCAGGACGATACGGATCCTCTCTCGCGCCAGGGATGCGATCAAGTCTCTCAGCACCTTACAGGAGGTCTGATCCAGCCCGTCGAACGGCTCGTCGAGCACCAGCAGTTCCGGGTTTTCCAGCAAGGCCCGACAGATCACCACCTTGCGCATCTCGCCTGTCGACAAGAACCGGATGCCACGATCGAGCATCCCGGCAAGATGAAACTGTTCGGCAAGTTCAGAGAGCCTCTGCGCAGCATCGGGCTGTCCTTCCAGAACAAAATCCCGTACCGGGGTGCCCTGATCAATGCGATCCAGAAAATCTGTATCGTCGTTATAGCGCTCGATCTCAAGAATCTCGCCGACCGTTTCGAAGGAGATGTAGACCGACTTTTCCACGGTTTCAAGCGTGCCGGAAAGCACCTCGAGCTCGCCGCACAACAGTCGACCCAGAGCCGATTTTCCCGAGCCGTTGGAGCCGACCACGGCCCATTGCTCACCGGCGCCGATTTGCAGATTGACATTCTTCAGTCGGCCATGCTCACCGATGCGCGCCGTAACCCCGTTAAGACTGATAACCGTCAATCTTCTTCCCCATGAATACCGCTTGTCTGGTTCGTGTAAAATGGACACCCAACCTGCTTGAATCGCCTGCCAGCATTGCAATGGTAAAGCCCTTTGACGGTTATAGTCAAAGACAATCGCCCGAAACCGTAGCCTGGATTCGGGCGATTGTCTTGCCGGTACAACAGCCTGCGGAATCCTGAGAAGGCAATCGAAATCATGGGCTGTTCTGTAAGTCCTTAAGTATTTATTTTATCGGCAGGGGCAGAGTCTTGTTTTCGTCCTGCCTCGTAGAAAAAGACCATGAAGGGAGCTTTTCAACATCCTGACAGGGTCAGGGATAGGGTTTATGCGGATCGGCCTTGAGGCGCATGTCGAAAACACCGAGCAAGGCCCAGGCGGCCGCGCGCGGCGGCATGCGCAGCAGCTTGCGCTGAAAGGCATGCATGCCGCCGGGTACGTGGGCAAGCAGGTAATCGAGAGCAGCCTGCTGATCCGGTTGCCACACCAGTTGCATCAATTCATCGGCGGTCTCTTCCTGAGCCAGACAGTGACAATCGTCCAGGCCCCAGGACATGAGTTGGAAAACAGGAAGTATCGCAGGGTGTTCCGACACACCGACGATCTTCAGTTTCAGACTTGCCAGGCGATTCAAAGGGGTCAACCGCAGATATGCGGGTCTCTTGAAAATCTTTTTGTCGCACATGGTAAGACACCGACTCCGACTTGCCGGCCGGACTTCCCCCGAGAGGGAAAATTGGGCCGTTTAACGGGTGACTATCGCATCGAATTTGCATTTTTCCATACAGGCACCGCATTTGACGCATTTGCTCTGATCGATGACGTGTACTTCTTTGACCTGGCCGCTGATGCATTCGACCGGGCAGACCTTGGCGCACAGGGTACAGCCGACACATTTGTCTTTGAGAATGACGTATTGCAGAAGCTGCTTGCAGACCCCGGCGGGGCAGCGCTTCTCCTTGATGTGAGCGAGATACTCATCGCGAAAAACCCGCACCGTCGACAATATGGGGTTGGGCATGGTCTGCCCGAGCCCGCACAGGGCGGTATCCTTGATGGTCTGGGCCAGCGTAACCAGTATCTCGAGATCGTCTTCCGTGGCCTGGCCGATGGTAATCTTATCGAGCAGTTCCCACAGACGCTTCGATCCGACACGACATGGCGTACACTTGCCACAGCTTTCGTCCATGGTGAATTGGAGGAAAAACTTGGCGATGGCCACCATACAGGCGTCCTCATCCATAACGATCATGCCCCCCGAGCCCATGATCGACTCGCGCGCGGCAAGATTTTCGTAATCGATGGGAGCATCGAGATCCTTGTAGGTCAGGACCCCGCCGGACGGTCCGCCGGTCTGAACGGCTTTGAATTTCTTGCCTTCCGGACAACCGCCGCCGATATCGAAAATAACTTCCCTGAGAGTAATCCCCATGGGCACTTCGATAAGGCCGACGTTGCAGATCTTGCCGACCAGGGAAAAGACCTTGGTCCCCTTGGCGGTTGGCGAGCCTATGCCGCTGAACCACTCGGCCCCCTTCATCATGATGGCGGGAACATTGGCCAGAGTCTCGACATTATTGACGATGGTCGGCTGGTCCCAATAGCCGGATTGAGCGGGGAACGGCGGCTTGGTATAAGGCTCGCCGCGATTGCCCTCGATGGAGCGGATCAAGGCGGTTTCTTCTCCACAGACAAAAGCGCCCGCCCCGTATTTGAGCTCGATATCGAAACAAAAATCGCTGCCGAGGATATTTTTTCCCAGCAGCCCGCAGCTGCAGGCCTGTTCGATGGCTTTACGCAAACGCCGTATCGCCAGGGGGTATTCGGCACGAATGTAGACGGCTCCGTGTTTGGCGCCGATGGCGTATCCGGCAACCATCATGCCTTCGATAACGCTGTGAGGATCGCCTTCGAGGACCGCACGGTCCATGAAGGCCCCGGGATCGCCTTCATCGGCATTGCAGACGATGTACTTGGTCTCCGCTTCGTATTTGGATGCAAACCCCCATTTGACGCCGGTAGGGAAACCGGCCCCTCCCCGGCCGCGCAATCCGCTTTGGGTCATTTCTTCGATGACCTGCTGCGGCGTCAGGTCGGTCACACAGCGGCCGATGGCCTGATAGCCGCCTACGGCTATATAAGCGTCGATTTCCTCCGGGTCGATGAATCCGGAATTGCGGGTTGCGATGCGCAATTGTTTTTTTTCGGACACGGCTACACCCCCTCGTTGGCTGTATAGTTTTCACTCCAAACCCGGCTTGATGATGGAAGCAGCATCTGCCGCCGTTCATTGCAGACCGTCTTATTCGAACCGGGCTGATCTCAACGCTGTCGGGAAACAGTAAAAGTATGCCGCAATTTGGCTGGAAAAAAAGTGGGTGGCGGAATTTTAGCTGATGTTCATCCGCCAATGTCGAATGGACATCAGCGTCGTTTTCCTATGGGAAACGAACCATTTTTTCCACGGTCAAGGAAATCAAGCTCTCGCACGGAAGCGTAGATGTCTACGCCGCAAACGCAAGAGAGTAGGTTGACGCGGAGATCGGGCAAAAGGGCCGTTTCCGGATAAAAACGAGCCGGGAGAAAGGTGTTCCGGGAAGAAGGAAGCCGCCGTCCGAGAAATCTTATTCGAGATAAAAGGCAAAGGCCCCTTTGCCTGCGTGTTTGACTTTGTACATGGCCGTATCGGCCCTGCTGATAAGTTCATCGGCCGACACGCCATGCTCGGGATAAAGACTGATGCCGATGGAAGCCCCGATGGTGCAGCGTTCACCCCGGACAATAAAAGGCGCGGATATGGCTTCCAGAACCTTTTTCGCCACCAGCCGTGCGTCTTTTTTGCCCTTGATCCTGGTCAGAACGAGGCCGAACTCATCCCCCCCCAATCGCGCGGCGGTGTCGGCGGCACGCAGCAGATGACCGAGGCGCCGGCCGATAATTTCCAACACCTCGTCGCCGGCGGTATGCCCCATGCAGTCATTGATGGCCTTGAACCCATCCAGATCGATGAACATCATGGCCAGGTGCCCGCCATTACGTTGGGCCTGCGCCAAGGCTTGCTCGAGCCGGTCGATAAGCAGGCGCCGATTGGGCAGCCCCGTCAGGGCATCATGGGTTGCCTGCTGTTGTAATTTTCGATTGAGAATCAACAGCTGCTGCTGAGCATTTTTCTGTTCGGTGATATCGGTTGTGACCCCGGCCATGCGATAAAGATTGCCCTGGTGATCGAATACGGGAAATCTGCGATCCCGAACCCAGGAGATGGAATTGTCGGGCCGGATCACGCGGTATTCGAGCTGCTGGCTTTCAAGGGACAAACTCTCCATTCGAGAACGAACCATGTGGCGATCATCCGGATGAATTCCCTCCACAAAGGACAGCGGGGCACGATACAATTCCTCCCGCTTGCGCCCCCAGATCTTTTCGTAAGCAGGACTGACATACAACAGCTCCTTGAAATCGGCACTGCTGAGCCAGAAAACATCGTCGATACTTTCGGTCACCAGACGGAATTTTTCCTCACTCTCCTGTACCCGGCGTTCTATAGTGTCCTTATGCAGAGCCACTTCAATACCGATGCGCAGATCCCTTTCCTGAAAAGGTTTGAGAATATAGCCGCAGGGATCCGAACGTTTGACCTGTTCCACCGTATCCTCGTCGGCATGGGAGGTAAGAAAAACGACCGGTATCCGGAATTTTCTGCGAATTTCTCTGGCAGCTTCGATACCGCTCTTCTCTCCATTGAGGCAGATATCCATCAGCACCAGGTCCGGGTTGAGAGTCCCGGCACATTCGATGGCGATATCTCCCCTGGAAACGACGGCGCACACCTCGTAGCCCATCTGCTGAAGACGGGTTTTGAGTTCCAGGGCGATAAACGCCTCATCCTCCACGACCAGCAACTTTATCTTCAATGCAGACGCTCCTGCGAACAGTCATTTCACGCACGGGCATCGTCAATGCCCCTATCCGGAAAAAGATATGTCAAAGCAGGCACCGCGATCGCTATGCACCTGCATGGTTGCATTAAGTTGTTCGACCAATGCACAAACCAGTTGTAATCCCAGGGTTTCCGCTTCAAGATAGTTGAAGTTTTCAGGCAGACCGATACCATCATCCGCAACGCATAGATTCACCTGTCGCCCTTGACGGCGGATTTCAACCTTGACCGACCCACTCCGCCCTTCTGGAAAGGCGTGTTTCAAGGCATTGGAAAGCAATTCGGTAATGAGCAGCCCGCAGGGAACCACCTTTTCGATATCGAGCATGATATCGGCAACGGAGACGGTACAGACGACAGGAGACTGAGTCATCATAAAGGTCTGTTGCACCTGCGACACCAGATTCCGCACGTATTCCCGCAGGCTGATATCGGCGAGATTTTTCGATTGATAAAGCTGTTCGTGGGCCAGGGCCATGGAACATATCCGGCTCTGGCTTTCGGCAAACAGGTCTTTCGTTTCCGGGTCGTGCAGTTTCTGCGACTGCAGATACAACAGACTCGACACCACCTGGAGATTGTTCTTCACCCGATGGTGGATTTCCTTGATCAGCACCTCTTTTTCGGCCAGCGACTGCTTGATGCGCTCTTCGGCATGTTTGCGTTCGGTTACGTCGATGATGATGCCCTGATAGTGGGTGACCTGACCGTCGTCATCACGCTCGACAATGGTCTGATCGTTGACCCACCGCACTTTCCCGCCCCTGCCGAGAATCCGGTACTCCTGTTCGAACCGGTCGCTCCCCCGGGTCACGTATACCTCGACTTCTCTTTCGACCCGCGCCCGATCTCCCGGATGAATAATGGAGGAAAAAACCAGGGAACCGGAGAGGAATTCTTCGGGCTCGTAACCAAATTGGGTGATGTTCTTGGAAACCAGCACCACCGGCCACCCCGATTCCGCCTTCCACCGAAAAAGAACCACCGGACTGTTCTCGACCACCAGATTGGCCTGGAGCAGTTGCCGCTCCACCTGCTTGCGGTCGGAAATATCGACCAGCAGATTAAGCCCTCCCATCAGCATCCCTTCGGCATCGTAAAGAGGTTCGGGATAGACGATGACATGGGCGTATTCGCCGGAGGCCCTTTCGATGAGGATTTCCCGTCCCTGGAAACGCTTGCCATGCAACAGCATCTGAGCCATGGGACTCTCGTCAAAAGCCATGGGCCGACCGTCGGGATACCACAGGCGTTTCAAACCGAACCAACGATCTTGGTTGAGCCTTGGTTCGCCCCCCCAAAGCTGGGCGGCGTTGCAATTGAAAAAGGTAATGCGCCCCTCGGCATCGGTAGTGTAGGCGGCGATGGGAAGGACCTCCATAAGCCGTCGATAACGTTTTTCGCTTTGACGCAAGATTTCTTCGGTTGCCTTGCGTTTGGATATGTCAGTTACAAATGTGCAATGATATTTTCTGCCGTCAAACTCCACGTGGTTAACACGCACCTCGACCGGATATATCCTGCCATCCTTGGCTTGGTGCAGGGTTTCCAGGACCCGGGAATCTCCGCCGCGCAGTTTTTGCCAGTTCTGTTTGAATTCCTCCTGGGAAAAAATCGGATCGAAATCGTAGATGGACAAACCGGTGAGTTCTTCCCGACTATAACCCAAGGCGCGACAGGCGGCCTCGTTGACGTAGACTACCCTGGCATTTTCATCCAACCAGAATGCCTGATCGGAAGTATGGTCGACAACATATTGCGTAAGACGCAGTTTGTCTTCAGCGCTCTTGCGCTTTGAAACATCCTCGATAAACTCTTCCAGTTCAAGTCGGCCGTTATCCTCGCGAACCGCCCGGATGTGAAACCTGCAGGTGACAATGCTGTCGTCGCTGCAGCGCAGCCTTTCCTCGAAGACCTGCCATTCGGGACGAGAAAGAACCTTCTCGATCATCACCTGCCTGCGGAGGGGATCGGCAAAAATGGTCTCGGCAATACTCGTGCGATTCACCCTGTGCATCATGACTTCGGGCGAAGCGTACTTCAATATCCGGGCAAATACCGGATTCGCGCTGAGAACTCGGCCATTCGGCGTGGAACGCAACATGCCGACGGGAGCATTATCGAAAAGGTTTCTGTAGCGTTTTTCCGAAGCATACAACGCCTGTTCGACTTTCCAGGCGCTTTCGGACACAGTGCCGACATTATAACCATGATCCCGTAGAAGCTTTTTTATTGCTTCAACATCATGCCCAAGACCGTCCAGTGTCAAGATTGTTTTCATGCATGCTCCAAGCCTCCCGAATCCAGGCTTTTCAGAATAAATTCAGCCCCAGTCTATTTGATAACTATTGATCAAAGCAATAGAAAACCACTTTAAGAGAGAGCAAATAAATATATTATCAAAAGCAAGGCCAGCATGAACTTGAATTGAAACTGCAGATGAATCGCCCTCTTGTGAAGCTCTTCATATCCCGATATAATAAATAGGTATGGAATATTCCATACAATTAAACGTGCGAACTAAAATTTTTTCAGAATAATACTTTTTTATTTTCTGAAACCAACGAAAAGCATGATTTATTTTAAAAACAATGAAAAACACCAAAACTAAAATCCTGCTGGTGGAAGATGAGGCCATCACCGCCCTTGCTATGGTCGGGGCGCTTAAAAACATGGGTTACGAGACCTGCAAGCCGGTCGCTACAGGAGAAAAAGCTCTTCAGAGTCTTACCGACGAAAAACCGGACGTCGTCCTGATGGATATCAACCTGAGCGGTGACATGGACGGCATCGAAACCGCCAGTCTCATGATGGAAACCGGACATCGAGCCATTATTTTTATCACCGGTTATTCGTGTGGCCAGGTGTATGAGCGGGCCAAGGCCCTGAGCCCTGTAGCGATTTTTGCCAAACCGGTCAGGCCCCTCGACCTTAAAACCGCCATCGACTCCGTAGCGCCTTCACCCTGACCGACCATTAAATCGTCTTATCCGTGACGCTATCAAGGTCGTTTCAAACCGCTCCGCCCGCCACTTCTCACAGTTGCCTCAGAAAATCCTCCAGGCGATCGCATCCTTTTGTCAGCGGCGGGAAGATGCCGGCCGCCAGCCCCTCGATCATTCGTTGAAACCCCAGCCAGGTTGCCAGGGCTGCACGGCCATCGTAATCGGCACCTGCGGCCCGCACACCGAGTTCGGTAGCCGCCAGATGAAAATGGGAACCGGTGCGGATACGGCGACGACCGAAACCGAAATGATCTACTTCCCGCCCCTCACTGCGCATTTGCAGAGCATAAGATCGATGCCCCGCGTTGCGTACTCCTTGACTCCAAGATCCAGAGGGTTCAAGACCGGAAACATGGCATCGTCCTTTCTCCGAACTTTTTCGTCATAAAGATCCGGGTCAAGATCGGTTCCGAAACCATCAAAACTTCAAAGCCCGCTGCGCAAATGCAACTCGATCGGATGAGGATGCAGGTAGGCCTGTTCATCGAGCCAGGGCGGCTGATACTTGCGCACGTAATGATTGAGTAGTGTCAGCGGAACGGCAAGAGGTACCAGACCATGCCGATACTGGTCGATGATCTGCAGCATTTCCTGCTTTTCATCCCTCGACAGTTGTCGTTTGAAATAACCGAGGGCATGCTGCAGGACGTTACAATGCTTGGCGGGAGTTGCCAGGGTGCGTACCGTCTGCATCAGCAACTGCTGATAATCCCCGAACAACTCTACCGCAGGCCTTTTTCCGGCCTCGGCCGTCAACTTCCCCATCCTCCTGGCCAATTCGACACTATGGGACATCATAAGCAACTTGTGCCGGGCATGGAATGCGACCAATCCCGCCGAAGTGGCTTTTTGCTCCAAAAGATCGCGCCAGCGACGAAAGGTAAAAATCGCCTCGATGAAATTTTCCCTCAGACGCGGGTCGTGCAGCCGCCCGTCTTCCTCCACCGGCAGCAAAGGGAAACGTTCCATGAACAGACGGGCGAAAAGTCCGACGCCGTTTTTATTCGGCACCCCGCGGCGATCGTAAAGCTTCACACGCGCCATACCGCTGCTCGGAGACCGGGCTTTGAAGATGAAACCGCACAGACCTTCCCTTTCGAGTCCCGCCAGCCTTTTCTCGGCCCAACATGTCATGCGCTCCGTTACATCTTCGCCACTTTTGGAAAACACCAGCCGTGGCGCTTCGGCATCTCCGACAAGACGCAGAGTATCGCGGGGAACAGGCAGTCCCATCTCCACCTCGGGGCAGACCGGTACGTAATCGACAAAGCGCCCGAGTGTGTCGCGCAGAAAACGATCGAGCTGGTGTCCCCCGTCGTAACGAACATTCTGACCGAGCAGACAGGCACTGATGCCGAGACGGATCTTTTCCATTTCAAAACCTCCAGCATAAGGAATAACGGCGCAATATCCGGTCAACCGCGGGCATGATGATGAACTCCCGGCAATTGCGGCTCTCTCAGGTAAAATTAAAAGATGCCAAATGCCTTTTATTAAGTTAGATTCTAACAGAAAGGGAATCCAAGCCAAGCACACGCAAGGAGAGGTCATGCAAAGCAAACAGCAGGGATCTCGGCGGCCCATCGTCCTGAAAAGGCTTTTGCCTAAAATATCCCACAAGGCAGGCAAGGCTCCGGGAACGCTCATGCATATCGGCAAGATGCGGGATAAAGCGGTCCGCATCAGAGTGATCGATTACACCCCCGAACGGCTGGATGAACGCGAACTGGTCTCGGCAGAGCAGTGTCCGGCATTTCACGACACCCCGTCCATCAGCTGGATCAATTTCGACGGGGTTCACCAACTGGATATCCTGGAAACCGTCGGCGGCGCTTTCGGACTGCATCCTCTGGTACTGGAAGACGTGGTCAACACCGCCCACCGCCCCAAGCTTGAGGATTTCGACGATTATCTGTTCATGATAATGAAGATGCCAGGTTACGACAGTGCCTCCGACACGGTGGTCACGGAACAGGTGAGCCTGATTCTGGGACAAAATTACGTTCTGTCCTTTCAGGAACAGCAGGGAGATGTCTTTGACGGAGTTCGCCAACGATTGCGCAACAACAAAGGCCGTCTGCGTAAAATGGGGGCAGACTACCTCGCCTATGTCCTGCTCGACTCGCTGGTGGACAGCTATTTCTCCATTCTGGAAAATCTCGGAGAAGAAATCGAGCATCTCGAGGAGGATATTATCGACCGTCCGACGCCGGACACCCAATCCCGCATCCACCACTTCAAACGGGAAATGATCCTGCTGCGCAAGGCGGTTTGGCCATTGCGTGAGCTGATTTCGGGCATGCAGCGGGAAGAGTCGCCGCTGATCACCGACACCACGAGAATCTTCCTGCGCGACGTATACGACCACACCATCCAGATCATCGATACGGTGGAAACCTTGAGAGATATCCTCTCGGGCCTGCTCGACCTGTACATGTCAAGCATCAGCAACCGCATGAACGAAGTCATGAAGGTTTTGACCATCATCGCCACCATCTTCATCCCCCTGACCTTCGTGGCCGGGATTTACGGCATGAATTTCGATTACATGCCGGAACTCCACTGGCCCTGGAGCTATCCGCTGTTGTGGCTGGGGATGATTCTGATGGCGGTCTCCATGTTTATCTTTTTCAAAAGGAAACGCTGGCTGTGAAACCATCCGATTGCCATGCCTATCTGGAACGGCTTGCCGCCCGAGACGGATTTTTAAACACCATGGACCAGCAGCCTCAACTCGAAACCCTGCTGCAGGCACTCGCTACGGCCATCGACGAGGCGTTGGATCGCCACCGTGTGGAACTCGCTACCTCCGACCAGACACTGAACAGGGAATTGACCGAAGTTGCGGAAGGCCTGGCCGGCAGTCGGAAGATGCTGAGCAGGGCCTTTGACGAGATACGTGCCGGCTCATCGCCTGGGAAGGGCGCCCTTGACCATCTGGCACGCACCATCGAAGCGCGTATTTTGTGGTTGTATGACCGCGTGCGACTACGCCAGGAAGAAAGCCTGAACCAGGTCCCTTTGCGGAAAAAGCTGTGGAAGTCGGCAGGAGAAGACATAAGGGACGCCCTGGATGATATGCTGCGCCACCATCCGGAAGAATTGACGCTGATCCGCGACCGTTTGCAACAGCATGAGCCGAAAGGCCGCAGCATCTGGCAGATCGAAGCGCCGGCATTCAAGCGAACAATCTGCACGGGACGCTCTCGGCTGGCGACCCGGCTGCTTTTCAGCCGTCGGCGCCGCCGGCTGAAGCAGCGCTACCTGATCCTGCAACCGGCGGTCCGGGAGGTCTTCGCCAGGCACCGTCCGGCCGTGCTGCAACCAGGCCACATGCCGGCAGACGACGACTTCACTCGCCTCCAGGAACAGCTTCGCGACAACTGTGCCGATCTGTGGCGCGGCCTGCGTTTTCATCTAGAAACGGCCGCCGAAGACTGTACCCGTCTGGCCGCCGCAATGGCGAGAAATGCCGACGATTCCGACACATGGGATCAAAAACTTGCGCAGAGCCAGGCGCTGGTGACCGAAGCCTTACAACGCGCCGAACAACAGGTTTTCGGCCTGGCCGAACCTGTTAAGGAGTTGTCGCAGAAACTTCTGCAAAAACTCGATGACGCACTCCGAAACATGCTGGGCCTGATCGGCGAGGATCTGCAACGCATCCTGAGCTGGCGAGAACGCCTCGCGCATAAACGGCGGCGTCTGATCAAAAAATGGCGCCGCCGATGCCTGATTCCGCGCAAAAGCATGCAAGCTCTGACAGGCCTGTTGGGAAACATACGACAGCCTCTGCTGCAAGCTGTCCAGAATCTGCGATCCGGGAAAGGACCGGCCGATAAAAGCGAGTCGCCGCAGCGCAACATCATCGACCTGCCGACACCGGAGGCCATCCTGCGCCAAGCCGAAAGTCTCCCGCCCGTATGTCGCCGCCTGTTCACCGCCGGAGCCCTGCAAAACCGCGAATTCATGGTCGGCAAAGACAAGGACCTCGATGCCCTGCGGGAGCTGTTCGAACATTGGCAGGAAGGGCACCTGTGCAGCATCGCGGTGACCGGCCCCGACGGTAGCGGCAAGACTTCCCTGATCAACTGTTTTCAGAGCGAACTCGGCGATCGACTGCCTGTTTTGCGACTGAGCATCAAAGGACGATTAACCAGCGAGGCCCAACTGCTGGAAGCCTGTCGGCAATGGTTCGATCTGGAAAATCCCCCCGCCGATTTTGATACTGTGGAGGCTCATCTGAACTCTTTGCCTCGCGGTATCGTCATCATGGAAAACCTCCACAACCTTCTGCTGCGCACGGTCGGCGGGCTGGATGCCATTCGAGCCTTTCTGCGTCTGTTGCTGGCCAGCCGTCACCGCCTGCTGTGGGTGGTCACCGTGCGCCAATACCCCTGGCAACGCATGCGCCACCTGCTGAATGTCGATCGCTACTTCACTCACCGGCAACAGACTCTCTTCAGCAGCGAGGAAGAAATTTGCGAAGCACTGATGCTGCGCACCCAAACCAGCAGTTATCCCGTGGTATTCCTGAATGGCGAAGATTCTGCGCAAGCTTCCAACGAGAAGAACTCGCAAGCCGGCCTCCGTAAACGTTATTTTTCGGACCTTTTCGCAGCCACCCGTGGCAACATGCAGGCCGCGATCTACTACTGGCTGATGTGTCTCGAATACGATGAACAACAAAAAACCCTGCGAGTCAGCCCCCTTGGAAAACTCGATTACAGCCCCTTGCGCTCTCTCGAAGGCCCCCAGCTGTACGCTTTAGCAGAGATCGTCGCCCATGGAGGACTGAGCATAGCGGAACATGCCGCCATTTTCGCCGGCGGCCGTTTGCAAAGTCGTCTGCTTCTCGAACACCTGGCCCAACTCAACCTGCTGGAGTTCCCTTCGGCCGAGGACCGCTATCAGCTCAATCCGCTGTTTTTCGCATCGATTTCGTCCCTGCTGGAAACCCGCAACATCATTCAATAACGCCGCGAGGACACCATGAAGGATCTGAATCTTCCGGAACTGCCCCAATTCATCGAACAGTATCTGTCTCTCGACCGACTCCTTCTGAGCCTGTTGGTTATCGTACTGACCGCTGCGGGGCTGTGGCTGACAAGACGCCTTCTGAAAACCCTGGCCAAGCGCTTCAGCCGTCACCGGCTGCTGATATCCGGCCTTTATCCGGTGTTGCGCCTGCTGACATGGATCGCGGCTTTCGCCTATATCCTTTTCGTCATCATCCACCCCCCGCTCAACACCCTGCTTGCGGTTTCAGCCTCCGCCGGCCTTGCCGTCGGTCTCGGAGCACAGGACCTGGTCCGGAATATCGTCGCAGGGATCCTTATCCTTTTCGAACGACCTTTTCACATCGGAGACATGATCGAGGTCGATAAACATTACGGAGAAGTCATCAACATCGGCTTGCGGGCGGTGCAGATACGCACCTTCGACGACACTGTGGTAACTTTTCCCAACAGCCTGGTGCAGACCGGCTCCGTCAGCAATTCCAATACCGGCCAACTCAACGAAATGGTGGTTGTGGAATTCCACCTGCCAAGCTCTGTACCCATCGCTCCGATAAAACAGATCGCCTGGGAAGCGGCCGCCTGTTCGCCCTATGTAGATCGGAAGAGCACAC
>ERZ1673962.100-NODE-100-length-71794-cov-5.183066_pt1 | contig 71794 bp, 60 predicted proteins | sample MGYA00580188_ERZ1673962 | MGnify/ENA primary metagenome ERZ1673962 (study PRJEB41334, sample SAMN05608104) | rock metagenome | biome: terrestrial subsurface; feature: shale formation; material: shale | place: USA: Pennsylvania ...
GCTGGAGGCCTATCCAGCACGGCCTGGACCTACCTTTATAACCGCCTCACAGACTCTCTTGTTCCCGTTAAAAAGGGATGCTGGCTTCCGCTAAGATAGCTGTCCGCGAGGCAAAAAAGCGTTTGTTGCAAAGATTTCTCATCGAATTTTCTTTTCTTGAATCCGCCTTTATCCCCTCCATCGATATACAACGTCGCTAACTTTCCTGGTAAGACGGTTTCTTTTTCGTATACCCGAATAAATCTTCCGCTCATATCCCCATGCCGGAAAAAAGGTTGAAAAAAAACTTACCATTAATGATAATATTTTACGCTTTTTAATTTTTTTGTTTCGGGTTATAAAACTAAAGCCTTTTTTGTATCAATTCTTTTACATGTCTTGCCGAAAAAGGACGAAAGCACTTCATGACAAAACCATCCATCTACGAGCGGCTTTTCTCTGACATTCCCGATATGCTGGCCGTCATCGACCGCGATCATCGCCTGATCATGTGCAATTGGCGCGGAGGGTACGATTACGTTTCCGAAGAAAAAAGAATTGGCGGTCGTTTTTGTTTCGATGTCTTTTATCCCGGTCAGGGCAGACCCTGCCAGCCTTGCCATGTGAAGGAGGTGTTCCGCACCGGCAAGCCGTTGGTCAGCGAGAAGCACAATGCCCGCATCGGCCATCTCGAGGTGCGCTGTTTTCCCATTTACAACGAGCATGGCGAACTCACCCTGGTGGCCGAACAGCTCTGCAACATCAATCAACGCAAAACGGCAGTGGAAAATCTGCGCGCCAGGGAAGCACAATACCGGACCCTGGTCGAAAGCCAGGTCGATCTGGTCTGCCGCTGGCAACCCGATACCACTCTCACCTTTGTCAATTCCGCCTACTGCCGGTTTTTCGGAAAAAACCGGCAGGATCTGGTAGGCACCCGGTTTATCGACCATGTTTCGGAGGAGTTTCTAGGCAAGATTCAGGCGCATGTCGCTTCCCAGGCAGAAGATCCCCGTTTGGCTTCCTTCGAGGTCGAAGCCTATAACCACGCAGGTGAGCGGGTATGGCAAAGCTGGTGCGATTGTCCCATCTTTGACGAAAACGGTCGCCTGTTGGAATTTCAGTCGGTTGCCAGGGATATCACCGAAGAAAAACGCGCCCTCGAGCGGTTGCGGGAAAGTCAGGCCCGTTACCGGCATTTTTTTGAAAACGATCTCACCGGAGATTTTATCGCCACCATCGAAGGTCGACTCATCGACTGCAATCCGGCATTTTTGCGCATTTTCGGGTTCGGTGGTCGGCAGCAGGCCCTGGAACAAAATCTTTTGGATCTGATATTTCAGGACAACGCCGCTCCCGTTTTTTTTGAGACTCTGCGCCAGCAGGGAAAAATAGAATATATTGAAATCGAAGCCTGCAAATGCGACGGAACGCCGCTGCAACTCATCGCCAACCTGACCGGTGAGTGTGACGAGGAAGGGAACCTCAAAACCGTCGAAGGTTTTTTGTTCGACAATACCGACCTCAAGAGTCTGCAGAAGCAGTTCCTTCATGCCCAGAAGATGGAGGCCATGGGGCGTCTGGCCGGCGGAGTGGCCCACGATTTCAACAATCTGCTTACCGTGATCAGCGGCTACAGTCAGTACCTGTTGCAGAAGTATCCCGACGAAGCTATGAAGGGTTGTCTCGAACAGATTGTCAAGGCGGGGGAACAGGCCTCGTCCCTGACCAGTCAGTTGCTGGCTTTCAGCCGCCGGCAGGTCATGCAGACCAAGGAAATGGATCTGAACGGAGTGACCGCCGACATGGAAAAGATGTTGCGTCGCATTCTCGGCGCCGATGTGGAACTGGCGGTACTGCGGGATCCCCGCCTGGGTCTGGTGAAGGCCGATCGCGGCCAGATCGAGCAGGTGATCGTCAATCTGGCCGTCAACGCGCGCGATGCCATGCCCGATGGCGGGAAACTGACCATCGAAACCATCAATATCGAACTCGATGAAATCTATTCATCCTGGCATACGGGCCTGGATCCGGGCCATTATGTCATGATGTCGGTTACCGATAGCGGCTGCGGTATGGACCCCGAGACCATGAGCAAGATTTTCGAACCGTTTTACACCACCAAGGAGACCGGGAAGGGGACGGGTTTGGGGTTGTCCACGGTTTATGGCATCGTGCAGCAGAGCGGTGGCCATATCTATGTTTACAGTGAACCGCGTCTGGGCACCACCTTTAAAATCTATCTGCCGCGCATCGACAGCCCGATGCATGAGTCGAGCAGTGTGGAGAACGTCAGCCTGCCCGTCAAAGGTTCGGAAACCATTTTGCTGGTCGAGGATAACGAATCCGTCCGGGATCTGGCTCACATGGTATTGAGCAGCAACGGATATCGGATTCTGGAAGCCTGCGATCCGCAGGAGGCCTTGCAGGTTTACGAAAACTATAACGGCTCCGTTCATCTTCTGTTGACCGATGTGGTCATGCCGGGAGGCAGCGGTCCGGCCCTGGCGACGGAACTGCGCAAGCGGCAGGACGATCTCAAGGTACTTTATGTCTCCGGCTATCCTCAGGACACCCAAGCCATTGAGGATCCTGAGACTCGCAGAGACGGCTTTCTGGCCAAACCATTCACCCCGGTATCCCTCGGTTTGAAGGTGCGTGAAATCCTCGAATGAGATCTTCGTCAAGGTGTTTGATATCAGTCGGTACGAAAACAAAAGCCGCCTCGGTCATGCCGGGCGGCTTTTGTTGTACCGTTTTGCTGCTATTTGCTCAGCCAGCGGCCGTATATGGTCAAATCCCGTTCAATGACACTGTCGCCTTTTTGCAGGCGCCAGCGATTTGTGTCCCGCAGGCTGAAGACGCAGCCGCAGTATTGCTGGTGGTAGAAGCCTTCCCGTTTCGAAACCTCGATCATGCGTTGTGAACCTCCACCTTTGCGCCAGTTGAAGGGCCAGAAAGCCGTTTCCGCATAGGCGCCGGCGGCCGCTTGGCCGGCGGCATTGACCTGGTCCAGGTCCTTCCATCGGGAAATGCCCAGCGTGGTGGCGAAGGTTTCAAACCCGTGGGCGGCTGCATATTCAGCCGTTGTCGTCAGGCGCATCAGGAAACAGGCGGTGCAGCGCCTGCCGCGCTCCGGTTCGTCTTCCAGTCCGGCGACAATCCGGAACCATGGTGCCGGGTCGGGATCCGCCTCCACGAAAGGGACACCGCGCTTGTCGGCAAATGTCTTTTGTTCCTCCTTGCGTTTACGGTATTCGTCGTGGGGGTGAATGTTGGGATTGCAGAAAAACAGCGTAGCCTCAACCCCGGATTCCAACAACGACTCCAGAATGCCACCGGCACATGGTGCACAACAGCTGTGCAACAGCAGGCGGCGGTTGCCCCCGGGGGGGACGGGGTTGGAAACTTTTTTATTTTTTTTCGGACTCACCGGTTGACTCCTGCTCCGTACCTGAACCTTCAATTTTCATATTTTGCGAGCATTGTCAGTATAGCCGTAAGTGGGAGGTACGAGCAAGGGAGGTGGGATACACCTTGGTGCTGACAGAAAAAGCTATGCACGGCATTGACCGCAAGTAAGGATGTTGGATGTTTTTAACACTTGAAAGGTCAAGGTATTTGCATTATTGTGCAAATAGACAAATACTTGAGAAGGGGAATCATCTTGAAAGAAAATACCGATCAGCTGGGTTATTGCACCGATTTTTTCAAGGCCCTTGCACACCCGACGCGCATCCTGCTGGTAGAGGATCTGGCCGGAGGAGAAAAATGCGTGTGTGAACTGGCCGGGAAAATAGATGCGGATATTTCCACCGTGTCTCGGCATCTGCGTGAACTCAAGCAGATCGGCATCGTAACCGGCGAGAAACGCGGCAATCAGGTTTTTTATACATTGCGGACGCCCTGTATCCTGAATTTTTTAAAATGTATCCGCAATCTGCGGTAACTCACCTGACGGGGTGTCTTTCCAATCAACCATGCACATGAAAAGGGGACATGTCATGAAGTGGGGCAAGGAATGGAAATCCCTGGTTTTAATCGTGGGCGGGTTCGTTCTGTGTTATTACCTGCCCGTTGATTGGCTCCGCAGCTTCGAACGTTTGCAGAATGCCCTGTGGGAATCCCTTTACCTGGTCAAGTGGTATGCCCGGGAGCATGTCCTGTTGTGTTTGGTGCCGGCCTTTTTCATTGCAGGAGCGGTTGGAGTCTTTGTCGGTCAGGCCTCGGTGATGAAGTATCTCGGCGCCCGCGCCAACAAGATTCTCGCCTACGGGGTGGCCTCGGTATCCGGGGGCGTTCTGGCTGTCTGCTCCTGCACTATTCTGCCGCTGTTTGCCGGCATTTACCGCATGGGGGCCGGGCTGGGTCCGGCCTGTGCCTTTCTGTATTCCGGCCCTGCCATCAATATTCTGGCCGTCATTCTCACGGCCCGAATTCTCGGACCGGAACTCGGTATAGCCCGTGCCGTAGGTGCTGTTCTGTTCAGCATCGTTATCGGTCTGTGCATGCATGTGCTGTTTCGTCATGAGGAACTGGAAAAGATCAACACCGATGTGGTGATGCCGGAGCCGGAAGTGACTCGGCCTTTATGGCAGAATGCCGCCTATTTTGCGACCATGGTCGGCATTCTGGTTTTCGCCAATTGGGGAAGGCCGTCGATGCAGACCGGACTCTGGCACGTCATTTATGCTGCAAAGTGGCCGGTGACTTCAGGTTTTGCCGTTTTGCTGGGCTTTATTCTGGTGCGCTGGTTTCAGGTACGCTGGTGGAAGATTGCCCTGCTGGCATTACCGACCGTACTGCTGGCGCTGTTTTTTCCTCAGGTGCCCGGTATCGCCTTCGTTGTCGGGGTGGTAGGCCTGTCGGTCGTTATCAATACCGAAGGGGAAGAGATGCGAGAGTGGTTCGAGGCGTCCTGGGGGTTCACCAAACAGATCCTGCCCTTGTTGCTCATCGGGGTTGTCATCGCCGGGATTCTGCTGGGGCGACCCGGGTCGGAGGGGCTGATCCCCTCGGATTGGGTAGCCGCTTCTGTCGGCGGAAACTCGCTGGAGGCGAACCTGTTTGCCTCCGTAGCCGGTGCCTTCATGTATTTCGCCACCCTGACGGAAGTGCCGATTCTCGAAGGACTTCTCGGTGCCGGTATGGGAAAGGGCCCGGCCCTGGCTTTGCTGCTGGCCGGCCCGGCTTTGAGTTTACCCAATATGCTCGTTATCCGCAGTGTCATGGGTACCAAAAAAACCCTGGTTTTCGTGGCGCTGGTGGTGGTGATGGCCACGACCAGCGGCGTGATTTTCGGATCCGTCTGGGGATAGTCCCAATCCGAAAGATATTACAAAACAAATGCTTTCGATGGAAAGGAAACGATGATGAAAAAAATTCAGATTCTCGGTACCGGCTGCAAGAAGTGCCAGACTCTTCTGGAGAACGCCAAAACGGCAGCCGAGCAACTCGGTATCGAATACGAACTGGTAAAGGTTGCGGATATCAAAGACATCGCGGCCTTCGGCGTCATGATGACGCCGGCCCTGGCGGTCGACGGAGAGGTCAAGGTGGCCGGCAAGGTGCCTAAACCGGAAGAAATAAAAAAATATCTGGCGTGATCCTGTAACAGCCGGACCGCGGTGATCGAATTTACCACAGAGCACGCGGAGTGCGCCGAGAACCATCCTGTCATCGGAGAAGCCTCGGCGTTCTTTGCGCGCTCTGCAGTGATTCCTTCCGTTTTTCCCTGTCAACACACAGGGTGTTTCCCATCGATCAATTCTCTGCAGAGATTCCCTATACCTGCAAGGGCGTCGGCCAGAACCGTCTGCGCCGCCTTTCGTACCGGCTCGAACGGTTGGCCCGGCGCCGGCAGAATGTGAGCCGCCATCATTTGCGGGTTGTCGATAGGCATGCCGATCTGGCTGACCAGAAATACGTAAACCTCTTGCAGTTCAGGAATCTTTTCGTAAATCGTGCGTGCCGCCTGATGGGCAAGGATGTTGTAGATTTTCCCGACGTGGCTGACCGGGTTTTTGCCGGCAACCGCTTCGGTGCCGATGGGGCGTCCGACAGGAATCAGACCATTCACCCGGTTGCCCCTGCCGACCTGCCCGGAATCGGCATCTTCCGCCGAGGTGCCGAGCAGGCTGAGATAAACGCCTGCCAAGCCCCGTCCCGGTTGGTCGAGAGTGTTGAAATGGACACGTGCCTTGCCGAAGCCGGCCAGATTCGAGACAAAGTGCTGCAGGTCGGTCAGGATGGCATGCTTATGCTCAAAGTAAGCCTGCTCGGATTTTATCTGCAGTGCCATCAGCGGCATGGCAAGGGTAAAATCGACCTCCGTTCCACGGCGGACGCCCATAACCTTGACGTCTTCGCCGGTTTCGGGAAACCGATTCTTGAAATCGAGACCGTTGACATAGTGTTCCAAGGCCAGCACGGCCTGCTCCGTCGGGCTGAGGGGATAGTATCCGACTGCTGCCGAAGAATCGTTGGCGCAGCGAACCTGGCCGGAACGCGCGAAAATATCGGTCAGTTCTGTGGAACCGGGAGCCAGCACCACCCGGCATGTCAGGTGCCGTTCCGGGTCGATGAATCGCATGTGCCGCTTCAGCCAGTCGTGAATTGCGGTGTGCGTAATGTCCTGCACCGGAATGGTTTTTCCTTCGATCTCGATGGTCGCCCTGTCGCCGATACTCAGTTCCATCGGCTTGAGAATGCGCCCGCCGCCGAACCGTTTCTCCGCGCTACCGGCGGTAAGCAGCCCCTTGTCGATGTTGTGATGCAGGACCGTGCCGTATTCCTGCAGATAGTAATGCGACAGCTGTTGCGACACGGCTTCGAGCATGGCGTCGCACATGCTGTCGGGGTGCCCCACCCCCTTGCGTTCGACGATTTCGAAGGGTTGATCCGCCACTGCCCTGCCCTGAAAGGGTGCTATCAGAATCATCCGTCGCCTCCTTGCGGAAAACCATCGGATTTGCCTTTATCTCGCTCCCAGTATTCATTGTACAATTTATCGGAACAGAAACCAGTGAGCCGTGACAGCAGGCTGTGCGCCGGGTAACGTGACGATTGCCGTCAGGTTGGTTTCCGCCGGTCTTGATCTCAAGTGGCGATTATGTTAGCCCTCAGATGAACCCCAACCAGAGAGGAATAATGCACGAATTCATTAGCGCTTCGACTTTGCTGTTCATGTTGCTGAACCCGTTTTTGCTGGTCGTTTATCTTATCGACGTGTTTCAGAAGTTGTCCCTCACCATTTTCGTGCGTGTCATCATGCGCGCCGGCCTGATCAGTATCGCAGTGTTTTCTCTCTCCACTTTATTGGGCGAGGTCATTTTCAAAGATATTCTGCAGGCGCGTTTTGCTTCCTTTCAGATTTTCGGAGGGATCATCTTTCTGCTTATCGGGTTGCGATTCGTGTTTGAAGGCAACGCCGCCATCGAAGCTCTGCGCGGCGAATCCCAGTATATTGCCGGTGCCATTGCGATGCCGCTGATGATCGGTCCCGGGACCATCGGTGCCAGCATTCTGGTAGGCAAGCGTTTGGGGCCGCTGTCGGCCATCCTGGCCATCGGCCTGACGGTAGTTCTCTGTGTCGCCGTGATGATAGCGCTCAAGTGGATGCATGACGTCGCCCGCACGCACAACGAACCGATGGTGGAGCGTTACATAGAAATCGCCGGCCGGATCACCGCACTGGTGGTCGGCACTTATGCTCTAGAGATGATATTGCAGGGAGCGGAGGGCTGGTTGCGGGCTATAAGATGAATGTTGAAGGCCTTTACCGCTGAGCCCAGCGATAAATGCCTTGTTTTTCAAGACAGACGGCTATCGGCTAGTCAAAATGATCATTGGAATTCGATCTTGTAAAACAGGTCGACACCGCTTTCCTCACCGGTGGTCGATTCGAGTTCCCAGTGCTTTCCCAGACTGTAGCGCAGGCGAAATTCCTGGGTATTTGCGAACAGGGACTGGCCGATACTGACATACAGGCTGGGAGAGAGATACTTGCCGATGGTCAGCATCGATCCGGTAAATTCGTCCTGGCCGGTGGCCGTTCCCGTTTCGAAGCCCAAAACATCGATGCCGAGTTGGCGTTTGATCTGATCGCGCAGCGCGACCGACTCCCCTTGGGAAAGAAGCAACCCGCCCGCCGTCATCAGCAGGTCGGCCTCGCCGGCGTTGCGCGCGGAGGCCCGACCGAGAACGATGTAGGCCAGCCGGTCGCTGTCGGACATGGCCGGATCGGAGGTGAGTTTGACCACCGGCACCCGGGGAGTGCCGCTGACCTGTACTCCGGCCTTGACTTTGCCGACGGTGCGCAGGGCGACGATATCCAGGGTCGGTTGATCGAGTGGTCCATTAAACAGCAGGTTGCCGCGGGTGATGTCGAGGCGCGTGCCGTAGGCGGCGTACTGGCCTTCGGCAACGCTGATGCGGCCGTGGGCGGTCAACGCCTGCGCCTCGATGGACGTGAGGCGCAATTCGCCGGTCAGGCGGGCATCGAGGCCGGAAGCCTGGACCAGCACATGGTCTCCCAACAACAGGCGGACATCGGTCTGAATATGGAAGTCGGGGATCTGTTTCTCCGGAAGTTGTTCGCCGACGATGACCACATCTTTGCTGGGTGTGATGACCGAAGGTTTTTTATTGTCCCTGATCATGACCTCCGGCAGTTCGACGCTACCGGTTATCTTGAGCGCTGAAGCGGATCCCCTAAGTTGCAGGTCCGGGGTGGCCTTTACCTGCAGTTCCGGAAGGTTGACCAGTTGGACGCCCTGCCCTTTCAGGGTTATATCGTAGCTTCCGAACTTCCAATCCTGCAGCTGCAGGGAACCTTTCCCCTGCAAGCGTCCTCCGCCGGATTGCAGGGACAGGGATTCGAGCAGGATGCGATCTTTGTCCAGGCGTGCCAGAAAATTCACCTTTTGCAGATCAACGCCGGCAACGGGCAGGTAGGCGCCGGCTTCCAGCATGCGCAACCTGCCGTCGATTTCCGGGCTTCGCCAGGTGCCGGCACCGTGCAATTCGATCTCCAGGCGGCCGCGCGTTTCCTGGACGGCTCCGGGCAGCAGGGCGGTCAAAAGTCCCAATTCGCTGCTGCGTCCTTCGATATCGATGTTCAGAGTCCCGTCTTCCATAGGCTCAACGGGTATCCGTGCCGGAAGCGGTAACCGAAAACTGCCGTTCAGAAGACCGTATTCGCCCAGTTTCAGATCGGTCTGTCCGGAGAACTCCTCACCGCGCCAGTTCCAGACCAGCTCGGCGTTTTGAACCGGCACCGTGATCTGTCCCTGTTCCTTATCGGTAACGATCTCGCCGCCGGAGACGGTCAGGCGGCCATCGGCGGTCAACTGCCGGTTGGCGAGCAGTTCCCCTTTGGAACGGCCGGAGAGGATCCCTTTGATGGCGATGCCGGCGGGCAGCCATGGGGTCAAGGGGTGCAGGTCCAGTTTTCGGCAGGCCAATTGCCAGTTCGCCTTTTCTGGCAGTGTCATGGTGGTACTGCGTCCCCCTTGAATGCGACCTTCCAGGCGTCCCCCCTCCTTGAGATCAGCGCTCATCTCGGCCAGTAGACCCGCGGATGTCCAAGACATATCGGCTGCGGCGCGGGCCAGCTCCAGTTGGCGTCCCTTCCGAACCAGACGGCCAGCAGCCTGCAGATCGGCGCGCAGCTGGAAGTCTCTTTCGGCACTTTGCTTCCACGAGGCATTGCCGCTGCTGTTTCCCGTTATCTCGGTTCCGTCCAGCCAGGGTTGCAGATGAGCCAGTTCCAGTTTGTTCCAATGGAGCTCTGCGTGACCGTTCAGGGGCGAAAATCGGACTTCTGCCCCTGTCGTGAGGTTTTCGCCGCTAGTGCCTTGCAGCTGCAACGGGGCAAGGCTCAGTCCGGTTCGCGATACGGCCAAGGTTGTCGGAGCAGCCAGGGCCAGGGTTCCTGTGGCATCCCGCAAGGTCAATCGGGTGAGATTGCCTCGCCATGCGGATTTCCCATAGCCACCGGAGGCGGTCAGGTTCAGCTTTTTCTGCCGCGGCAGGGTCAGCAGAGCGTTCAGGCTGTGCTGTTCCAGCCGGCCTTTGCCGCGGAGGGACAGGGACGGAATCTCCAAACCGTCGGTATTTATTCCGGTCATCGTAACAGAGAGGGAACCGGTTTGGCTTTGCGCAAGATCGGCGGCAAAGCGGAGATCCTGAATCTCCAATCGATCGTGGTGCAGGCCGCGCCCGCTGCCATTCAGTTTTCCTGCCATCCGTTTGTTGCGCCAGCGTATCCAGCCGCGCCCCTGCAGGGCGCCGGAGAGTTCCGGCACCAATCCGGCCAGATCGTCGACTTCGGCAACAAAGTCGATACGCTGTCGCAGGCGTCCACTGGCCGCAAGGTCAACCCCGCGGCTGTGCAATTCCAGCACCTCGATGGCCACATCCTCACCCTGCAGTCGGGCCTCGATCTGCCCTCGCAAGGGGTAGCCGCGCAGGGTGCTCGGCAGCAGTCTGGCCTGCATCGCGACGGTCATGTTTTCATCATCGGGACGACTCCATGAGCCCTCGCCCTGCAGGTTGATGTTTCCCGACCAGGCCAACCCGGCAAGGGCAGGATTCAGGTTGCGGCCGTTGAATTCCCCGCGGACATGCAATTGCGGATGCCAGCGCAGGGCGCCGTTTCCTTCGATGGTTCCTCCCAAACCGAATATCTTGAGGCCGGCAAAAGCCACGGTTTGCCGATCACCGCTGAAGGCGGTTTCAAGCCGGAGGTTTCGCCATTCCGTGCCCCGGTTGGTTAATGCCAGCTGCCCGGCATAGGTGTCCGGGTCGGCGGACAGGGTCACCCTGCCGCTCAGGTTGGTGGCTTGCCCCGCCATCGGGTTCAGGTCGAGATTTTTAAGGTCGGCGGAAACTTCGAGTCGGGGTTTGGGGGCGGCCCAATCGAGATCCAGTTTGCCGCGCAGGGATCCGGTCGTGAACAACGATTGCAATTCAAAATCGTGCAGTTGCAGGATCGTCGGCGCCAGAACGAAGGGCGTCGTCAGGCTCATGCCGCCGGTTGCCGGGGTATGGCTGGCGATATCCAGATTTCCCTTCAGGATACCGCTGGTTTTCTCCGGTTTCAGGACGAGGTCCAGAACCAGGGGCATGTCGGTGCCGGTTTTGGATCGGACCAGGGCAGCCGTCCGCATTCGAAGGCCCGGCCGGCGCCAGTCGATGTCCGCTTTTGCGGTAAGCGCTCCGGCATCGTACAGGGCGGTGAACCAGGGGATGCGGATTTTCCGGCGGGTCCAGCGGACTTCGGTTGCCAAACCTTCCAGGTAAAACGGCTGCGCATCCGGCTGCCTCAAGGTAAAGCGCCGGATTTGCACATCATCCAGGGATATATTCAGTGTCGTCAGCCAACCGGGCAGGTCGGGCCACGTTAAATCGAGCGGCTTTTGCGGTTGCTCCTCTGCCTGGGTTGTGACGAGGGAGACATCCTCGAGGCGTAAGGTGCGGATGCGAAGGTTTCTGTGCAGCAGGCCGGTTGTCCGCCAGCGCCAGGTTAAACGGCCCACAGCCAGCTCACCCTTTTCCCAGCGAAGCTTCAGCCCGGATAAAATGATTTCATCCGCAAGTCGCCCTTCGACGGATTGAACGACGACGGACCCGGGCATATGGTCTGCGGCGGTGCGGATCAGCCAGGCGGTCCCCCCACGGGTGGCCATGAGCCAATAGCATCCGGCCGCCAGGGCAAAGAACAGCAGCAGTGCCAGACCAACGAGAATGGAGAATATTTTGCGTTTACCAGCCATAACCGATACTTAAATGAATGCGGTAAGAGGGATCTTGTTCGCCGATCTGCCGCGCGACATCGAGTCGCACCGGTCCCACCGGCGTGTAGTAGCGCAACCCCAGCCCGGCCCCCTGGGCCAGGCGGATATGCCCGGGTTCGTCGAAGGCGTTGCCGGCATCGTAAAAGGCCGCCACCCCCCATTTTTCGCCCAAGGCCCGCTCCAGTTCGAGACTGCCTACCAGCAGATATTTGCCGCCGATCACGTCACCGTCGCTGTCTTCGGGCCCGAGAGACTGGTACGCATAGCCGCGTACACTCTGGTCGCCGCCGGCGAAGAAGCGCAGAGATGCGGGGACATCGTCCAGTGGTTCGTTCTGCAGGGTCCATCCCGTATCCACGCGTGCCAGCAGGGAGAAGCGTCCGGGCAGGTCCAGCAACACATTCCCGGAGGCAAGCATCTGCAGCAGACCGGTGTCGGAGCCGAGATATTGATGGCCGCCGCGCAACTCCAGGGTATAACTGTAGCCGTGTTCGGGGCGCACCAGGCTGCGGAAGTGGCTATGAGAAAAGCGTATTCCCGGCAGCACCATGTGCAAGCTGTTGCTTTCTCCTCCGACGGTGAAATCTTCCTGAAAAACCTGCAGGTATACCGAGAATTTGCGCCCTTTTTTCAGATCCCAGGCGCGTTCCAGTTCGCCGGTGATTTTGCTGGAAAGGAAGGCGTCGACGTCTTCGCGCTCATAAGTGAGTCGCAGGGCCGTAAAACTCTTGAGACTCTGCGGGTCGGGCAGGATATAAGCGGCGCCGGCTGTCTGGGCATCCTGAGCCAGGTTTGCTTTGAGATCAAGCTCGTGTCCGCGGTTGAAGATGTTAAGGTCCTGATAAAGCAACGACATGCGTGCCCCCGTATCGGTGCCGTAGCCGATGCCGGGGCGCAACCGCCGCGACGGCGAGGGCTTGAGTACCACGTCGATCGGGATCCGTCCGTCGACCGTATTGTCGCGGTCGGGAAGCAGGCGTATTTCGCTGAAACGATCGGAATCGAGGAACTGCAACTGGGTCTGCCCGAGACTGGCGTAGGAAAAGATATCCCCCGGTTGAAAGGTCAAAAAACGGCGCAAAAAGGCATCGGGATAGTCTTTTGCTCCCCGGAAATGCGCTTCACCGAAGTAATATCGGGGACCGGTTTCAAGCTCCAGGGCGATTTCCGCGGAAAGTTCGGCAAGGTCGATGCGGATTTCGTGGATGCTGAAGTCGGCGTCAAGGTAACCGAGGTTGAGGGCCTGATCCTGCAGTTCCTTCTTGGCTTTTTCGTAGGCAGCCTGGTCGAGGCGGGCGCCGATGCGCAGCGGAAAGTTTCTGGCCAAGCGGGTCAAGGCGCCCCGTGCGGTCCCGGGACCGGTGATTTCCACCTTCAGCTTGGCTACCCGCACCGGTTCGCCCGGTTCGACGTCGACTTCAATCAGGCGAGTTTCATCGATCTTTTCGACATGCGTGCGGATCGTCGGCTCGAAATAGCCGAAGGGTTGCATGGCGCGTTCGACCTGCTGGGGAATCTGCTCCACAAAGCGTGCCATCCACCGACGGTCGACCTGTCCATCTCGCACCAGCCCCGGAGGAAAAGCCAGGGCCGCTTCCACATTGGTGCGAATCTCGCCTTCCAGCCCCTTGAGTTCCAGACTCAGGGGATCGGCGGCAAGCCCCTGTCCCGTGCACAGATAAAGAGGCATGAGGAAGAACAGCCCAACAGCAAACGGCAATTTTATGGAAAATCCGAGTTTTCTTTTTGGCTCCATTGTGCTGCCTGAGATTTGGGAAGAAATGGCCCGTCCTTCAGTTGTCAATTACTGAAGGCCTTAAAGATACACGACTATTTTCGCACCAATGCGCAGGTGCCGTCCATGGGTATCCGACACGCGTATCGTCGGAAACGCCCCCGATGTTCAAGGGGCTGTTCTTTTCATAATAACTTTAATACAGAAGCTGTATAGGGCACTACGAAAAGAGGGTGAAGGGGAAAATATTCGAGGTGAGAGTGATTTCCCCTCGGAAGTACGGCAGGAAAAGAGAAAGTCAAATAAATGGAAAAAAATCCCCTTTCGGGTATAGAAAATCATGCTAAAATATCTCCCCTTATTTTGCCTTTCTGCTTTGGCCCTCGGTTCGTATCTCTGTGAAACTGCCTGGCCGGGCGGTAGATTTCAAGGAGGCTCAATCATGACTTTAAGTGACCTTATCGTTCAATATCTCGAAAACTTTGGCGTAGAATATGTTTTCGGTATTCCCGGCAGTCCCCTCGGCCCTTTGTTCGACGCCCTCAAGCGCAGTGAAAAACGTGGCGGCCCGCAGTTGGTTCTGACCCGCCATGAAGCCGGTGCGGCTTTCGTCGCCGACGGCTATGCCCGCGAAAGCGGCAAGCTCGGCGTCTGTTGTTCCACCACCGGACCCGGCGCCACCAACCTTATTACCGGAGTGGCTTCGGCCTACGCCGAACAGGTGCCGTTGCTGGTCATCACCCCTCAGACACGCCTGAAAGATCTGGGCTTCGGTTGCTTTCAGGATTCGTCGCGCAACGGCATCGATGTGGTGAGCATGTTCGAAACCTGCACCCTGTATAATGCCTCGGTTACCCACCCCGACCAACTGGAAAGGAAACTGGCGGCTGCCATTACCGCGGCTTTTGGCACTCCGGCGGGACCTGCTCACCTGAACATTCCCATCGATGTTTTTACCGCCGAGGCCGGCGAGGCGGCGCGATTTCCCCGACTGCCGCAACTCCTTGCCGATGTGCGGACGCCTGTGGACAACAATGGCCTGGAAAGTCTGTGCGGGGAAATCACCACAGCATTGCAGCGCGGCGGAAAGCTCTGCCTGTTGGCGGGCCACAACAGTGCAGGAGCCGGACCCGACATGGAGCGCTTCGCCGGGTTGACCGGGGCGACATTGATTACCACGCCGCGGGGCAAAGCGGTCCTCGATCCTTACCATCCCCAGGCGCGCGGAGTTTTCGGTATGGCCGGGCACAGTTCGGCTCGTGCCGCTCTGGCGGATGAACAGGTCGAACTGATTCTGGCCGTCGGCACCAATCTCGGTGAATGGTCGACCGGCAAGTGGGATCCGGTGCTTATGAACGAAAAACTGGTGCATATCCACAACGATCGGCGCTGGTTCATGCGCTCGCCCATGGCGCGCCTCCAGATCGAAGGGGATATGGTCGCTTTGTTCCGGGAAATCAATATCCGCCTTGAAACTCTACAGCGCGAAGGCCGTCTTCTCTTACCGTCAATCGGTGCAAAGGTCGCTTCGAAAGCGCCGGATAGCTATGTTCCGGCGGGAATCAGTGTCATCAATCCGGCCTGCTGCGCCACCACCCGCAGCGATGCGCCCATCAAGGCACCCCAGGTCTATGCCGAACTGATCCAGCGGTTGCCCCGGGAAACCCGCTACTTCATTGACAACAGCAACAGCGTTCCCTGGTCCGTTCATTACTTTTTTCATTCGCGGCCGCAGAGCTACCATCTGTCCATCGAATTCGCCACCATGGCGTGGGCCGTGGGGGCCGCCGTCGGCGGGGCCTTCGGTAATCGCAGGGCCCCGTCGGTCTGCATTGCCGGCGACGGCTGTTACCTGATGAGCGGACAGGAAATCACCGTGGCGGTTGAGAGACAACTGCCGGTCCTCTTCGTGGTGCTCAATGACCGCGGCTATGGTCTCATCAGACACGGGCACCGGATCGCGGGCAAGGAAGATGTCGATTTTTCCATACCCCCTGTCGATTTCGCCATGATGGGGCGTGCTGCCGGCGCCGAAGCATTTACCATCCGCAGCATGAAGGATTTCGACGCCCTGGACTGGCAGGCTCTGGCGGATCGGCAGGGGCCGACCTTGTTGGAGGTCATGATCGATCCAGAGGAAAAACCGCCTATCGCCATGGCCTGATGCTCACCTCTCCGATACAAAAGGCAGACGGAATTTCCGTCTGCCTTTTGTCATCTATCTGCTGGGTTGTTTTTCGCAGAGATCCTGTTTCGTTTTTCACTTATATCAGTCTGCTGCGATCAGCGCCGGACCGATGGCGCCGTTGCGCTGGGGCTGTTCGGCTTGGTACGGCGTCGCATCCACAAATAGAAAGGCACGCCGGTCAGTACCATCAGCACGCCCAACAAAGAGGACCGCGGTTGATCCCGGCCGATCTGCATCAACACCAGCAGATAACTGCCGATGAACAGAAGCGGAACCAGGGGATAGCACGGCGTACGGTAGGAACGCATCCTTTCGGGTTGACGATGGCGCAGCACCAGTAGCGCTACCCCGCTGGCAATAGAGGTCAGCACCATGACGAACACCACACAGCTCAAAAGCTGCCCGAATGTGCCGAAAGTTACCAGCAGAACGGACAGCGCCGCCTGGCAGGCCACCGCTGTCACCGGGGTTTGGTAAACGGCGTGAATACGTCTCAGACGTTTGCAGACACCACCGTTCTCCCCCATGGCGTAGGCGACCCGTGCGCCGGTCATGACCGTGGCATTGATGCCGGCGGCAATGGCCAGCATGATCGGCAAGGAAACCCAGCGGCCCGCCCGGGCACCGTATAGCCCTTCCATGGCGAGCTGTCCGACATTCTCGGCGCCGGCGAGATCCGTCAGGGGGAGGGCATAGAGATAGATCAGATTGATGGCGAGGTAGAGGACCGTTACGCAAAATGTGCCGAGAAGCAGCGACCGGGGCAGATTGCGTTGCGCGTCCCGGATTTCACTGCCGATATAGGCGGAAGCGAACCAGCCGCTGAAGGTGAAAATCACGGCTATCATAGGGGCGCCGAACAAATCGGTCCAGGATGTATCCGCCAGGGGGCCGGGTGTGGTCACATGGCTCCAGTCCCCCCGCGGAGATACCCAACCGGCTATGATCATGGCAACCAGCACCAGGATCGTTCCGAAGGTAAAGGTGTTCTGGGTGGTGCCGCCGGGACGGATGCCGCGGTAATTGATCCAGGAAAAGACCAGAATGAATCCGGCCGCCAGAAGCTTGCCTGACACAACGGTGGTCGAAGGGAAACATCCCTGCAGATAGCTGGCAAGGGCGATGGACATGGCCGCGATGGAGCCGGGGTTGATCACCCAGAAGGCCAGCCATCCCAACAGAAAACCGGCCCATGGTCCATAAGCTGCCTTGAGATACTGGTAATCGCCGCCGGCCAGGGGATACATGCCTGCCAGTTCCGCATAGGTGAGGGCTCCGCAGAGCGTCAGCAGCCCCCCCAGCCCCCAGATCCCGAGAAACAGCCAGGGGTGAGGCAGTTCGTTTGCCAGAAAACCGCTGGTGGTGAATATTCCGGCGCCGATGACGTTGCCGATGATGAGTAAGACGGCATCTTTGAGGTTAAGTCGGCGATTCAGGGGCACGATGGATGATCCTTTGCCAGGCATGGGCCGATATAGACCAGGCCGAGAAACCGCTCCGTTTCATTCTCCACCGCTTTCAGGGCCTGTCCAAGGGTGGTGAAAACCTGGTGTTCGCGGTTGCTGATGCCGGCGGCGTAGACCAGCCGCATCGGGGTGGTATCGGCATAATGGCGTTTAAGCAGGCGCACCAGATCAGGCAGCTCCTTCAATCCCATGAAAATCGCAAGGGTTTCGCCCTTCGTCGCGGCGGCCGCAAGCAGATCCCGGTTGCGACGCAGATCGTGGGGAGCGGTGATCACGATGGATCCGTTGGCGCTGACGTCGCGGTTGATGATCGCGTTGGCGGCATTGAAGGAACTGAGTCCGGCGACGGTCTCGATGTGTGTTTCGTCGATGAATTCCCGAATCCAGCGTGAACTGCCGAAAATCATCGGATCGCCCCAATCGAGAAAAGCCACATTCCGGCCCGCATCGAGCGCCTGACGAATTTTGGCGGCATTGGCGCGCCATTCCGACTGCTTCAGGCGCTCGCGTTCTTCCTTGGTCAGAGGGGCATCGGAGTCGTGTTTGGTGTAGGCAAAAGGGTCGAAAAGGATTTCCTTGCCGGTCAGGTAGCGGGAGAAGCGCTTCTGGATATCCCCCGGGGCCGCTATCGCATCGGCACGCGCCAGGGCGGACAGGGCCTCGAGGGTGATCTGACAGGTGTCCCCGGGACCGACACCGACGACCGTCAGTTTCGGCACGTGGTGGGAGCGTAGTATTTCAATGCCGGCAATGTCGCGAACGAAACGGTTGGCCGAGGAATCGGGCAGAACCAGCCATTGTTCCCGTCCGTGCCCGAGGGGCCTGCCATCCATATGATCGGCAAGAAGAATGCGGCGGCCCAGAGGAGACCAGAACAGTTCGCCGAAGGACAGCAGCGAGCGATATCCGTCGCGGGAGCGGATCAATACGGCGGCCAGCGGCTCGTCTTTTATGCCGGTTTGTTTCAACACATCGACCAGCGGCACACCGGAGAAGCGTTGTATCCCTTCGAAACGTGAACCGCCCCAGACGATCTTGGTGGCGACTTCGGCGGATACCTTGTCGGTCGGTTTCGGCAGTGGCACGGTCTCTGTTTTGGCTGCCCGGGCCGGATCGATGACCTCGATGCCGACAATGTCGGCCAGACAGCGGTCGCTGAAAAAGTCGTTGCCCAGCACCAGCCGCGGCAGGATCGGAGCCTGTTTCGACGCATTATCACTGTCTTTGGTCATTTCGGAGGTCGCGGCAAAAGCGACGATGACATCGGCGGGCCGTCCGTAAGCCACTTCGGCCCAGGACAGCAGAGTGCGTTCGCCCTGCCGGTTGCGTACCAGGATGGCCAGATCGATGGCCTTGGAAAAATCATTCCCCTCTTTTTCGACCCCGGCGGCCTGCAGCAGGTTCTGCAGCGGTATGCCCCGATAACGATAGACGCCATGAAAGGTGCCGTTCTTGTCGACCTCGGTCATGCGCACCGTCACCGGCCGGTAGTTGGCCAGATCTTGCAGGGTGAGGCGTTGGGGATGTTTGACCAGCCCGGTAAGGGTCACTACCGGTTGGTGGCTCGCCAGAGCGCCTGCCGGCAGGTTGCAGACGAAAAAGAGCAGTATCGTGATCAACGACCATCTTCGGTTCATCTTCCCCTCGCATTCCATACTGTTGAAAAAAACGGGGCAAGCCGAGCCATGGTCCATTGTCGAACGGCTCGAACCTGCCCCGTATCCATCATGACTGTCGGGTTATGCTGTTTATTCTCAGCCTTATCGGCACTCGCCAAAACGCACGTTCAGGCGCGGTCCCATATAGATCAGGCCGAGGAACTTCTCCGGATCGGCATTCAGTCGGGTCTCCGCATCCTTCAGGTTGGTACGCACCAGTCGTTCGCTGCCGGCGATTCCGGCGCTGTAGACCAGGTTTATCGGCGTGTCGGCGGGGTAGTACCGATCGAACAGGGGGCGCATGTTCTGAAATTCCTTCAGCCCCATGAAAATGGCCAGCGTATCGCCGCTTTCAGCCAGCGCAGCCAGCAGTTCCGGATTGTCCTTCAGACCGCTCGGCACGGTGATGACGATGGAACCGCCGGCCCCGATATCTCGCTGGATCATGGCGTTGCCGACGTTGAAGGCGCTCAGGGCCGGGATGGTTTCCAGCTGGTCGTCGCTGAAAAAGGCCCTGATCCAGCGGCTGCTGCCGTAGATCATCGGGTCGCCCCAATCGAGAAAAGCGACGTTCTGACCCCGGTCGAGGACCTGGCGGATCTTTGCCACCCCTTCTTCGCGTTGCTGGGCACAGAGTGTGTCCGCTTCGGCCGGGTCCAGGTCCGGATGCTGCTTGCGGAACATATGATTAATGAGCTTCAAGGGATCGAACAATACCGGCTTGTCGCCGAGGTAGGTCGAGAAACGCTTGACGATGTCGGCGGGCGCCACCACGGCGTCGGCCCGGGCCAGAGCTCCGATGGCTTCGAGGGTGATGAGATCGGTATCGCCGGGGCCGACACCGATAATCGAGAGTTTCGGTTTGCTCTCCAGGTCGATCACCTCGATGCGGTCGATGGCCTGAACATCCCGGTCGTCGACAAGTTCCTCAGGAACGATGATGCGGTATCTCCCGCCGCGCCGGCCGTTCAGAAGCCTGCCATTGTCGCTCGCTGCGATCATGATGCGCCTTCCGGAGAAGGATTGAAACAATTCGCCGAAAGAGAACAGCGCGCGGTAGCCGTCCGGCGCCGAGATGATCGCCACCTTGGTAAGATCGTTACCGGCACCGGCCGCCTCCAGCACTTTTGCCAGGGATACGCCCTCATAACGGTGCAGACCGTGGTAACCCATGTGTACCCCGACGACCTTCTTTGACATCTCCAGAGCGGGATAGTCCTCCAGGTCCGAGATGCGCAACTCCTTATCCACCGCGCCGGTCACCAGAAACCCGTCCGACTGCAGTTTTACGGAGCGGTCGACCTTGATGTCGGGATGGAGATCGATGACCTCGATGCGGGTGACATTCTCCAGGCAGCGATCGGTATAGAAATCGCTGCGGATCAGCAGTTTGGGCAGTCCCGCAGGACGTTCGTATTCCTTGAGAGACTGCATGTAGATTTCCGGGCCGTGACATTTCTGGCAGCGGCTTTCGGTCATCATCGGTTTGACCGGCGCGGCGGCAAAGGCGATAGCCACTTCCGCTGCGTTTCGGTAATAGATTTCGCCCCAGGACAGCACCACCTGTTGGCCGGTTGCATCAGTCACCCGGATGGCCAGGTCGATCTGTTTGTTGAACGGCTGATCCTGTTTGACGATTTCGGCCATGTCCAGCAGGGTGCGCAGAGGCACCGCCTGGTGGAGATACACGCCATGGAACTTGCCGTCGCGGCTGACTTCGTTGAGCTGGATTTCCACCGACTGGAAACGGGCCAGGTCCTCGGCGGACAGTTTCAGGGGGCGCTTCACCTCGCCGCTGATGGTCATCGCCGGATTCGGGGCCGGCACGTGACCATCGGCAAGACTCTGATTGAGGGCCGGTATCAGGGCCGACAGGGTCAGAATGGTTACCAGAAAACGCTTCATGGTTTTTGACCTCCGTTGCGGATCTTACGGATTTGCGGAAAGTACCAGAGCATCAGAAGGCACAGCACCGTGTTGCCGAACAGAATCGGCAGCAGGCCCGGATCTTTTTTTACGGTGATCTGAAGGGGCGGCAAGGTGTCCACGCCGGGTTTGCCGGCCATGCCGAGGTGCAAGGTATAGCCCTGCCAGAAGATCGGTTCGAGGATGGCGATCTCACGCTGCTCGACGCTGGTACCGTTTTCAAGCTGAAGGATTGCGGTGCACTGCTGCATGACACCTTCGAGAAGCGGTGCCTGCCAGTAGTCGTAATGACGATCGAGCAAGGTAATCCGGAGATCTTCGATGCTGACCTGCTCGCCGACCTCGGCCGGCAGGCGTTGCTTGCTGCCGGTGAATTCGGTCAGGGCGTGGCCTCCGATGATGAACAGAAAACACAGGTGCATGATGGAAGGTGCCAGCAGCAAGGTGAAGATGGTACGGCGGTGCTGACCGCGGCGGCGCATGAGAAAGCTTAAGCGCTCCAGAGTACAGGCGGCGGTGTTCATGGCAAGCAAAAAAAGCAGACCGAAAAGTGTGAATATCCACCAGTTGTGGCCGGTGTTGTGGGCCATGAGCCAGGATGGAAAAAGTTGTGCGTTGAGTTTGCCGAATACCGGCATGGCTTTGGCGTAAAAGCTTCCGATAAAGAGATTGACGGTTAGCAGCACCAGCAACCACAAAGTCAGGCGGATGCTGGCCATGGCCGTCCAGAGTCGTTTAATCATCGCCGTCCTCCAAAAGTTTGGGGTTGCGGCAGGCATTCGGCACCGCGCCGTGTACCTGCTGAGCGGCGGTGACCTGGGAGGTGCCGTCGGTGGGGGTCTTCGCCGGATTGAGAACCGTCAGGTGCGCCGCAACCTGCAGGGCGTATGCTACCACCAGCACCACCAGCGCCCCGGAAAGAGCCCAGCGGGCCTTTTTGCGCAGGTCGAAAGAGCGGTCGAAATGGGTATGCAGATAGCCGCAGTACAGGCACCAGATGGCGGCGGATTGCAGATGCCTCTCACCCCAGTGAAAGGCCGCACCCCAGCCGAGATAACTCCAGATGGCGCCGACCACCTGGGCCAGGCTGTAAAAGATGAAGCCCCAGATGGCCAGATGATTGAAAAGCGGATCCTTATCGCGAATGCGCAAATGACGCCAGGCGAACCAGCCTCCGGCCAGAAAACAGGCAACGGCCAGCACTTCCAGGAAAAAAAACATGGGGGATGACCAGGTGGCCGTGAAGGGTCCCGGCGGTGGAATCTGCACCGGCAGTGCCAGGGTGATCAGTATCGCCGGGGTCACCAGCCAGCTCATGGAGGCGGCCCCCTGTTGTCGTCCTCGCAGCAGGAAGAGCAGGGCCAGCAGGGCCAGACACCAGGGCAGGAAAAGAGCGCCGTTGAACACGCCGTCGAGGGAAAAAACGCCCCAGCGCCAGCAGCGCCCGATCAGGCTGGCCGTCTGAAAAACAAATCCGGTTCCCAGCAACCAGCAACTGAGTCGGTAACGTTTCAAGAGATAAAGAAGAAGGCTGCCGGCGTAAAAGCCGGCAGCCGCATTGAACAACATAGAGGAGGTTGTTACGGTCATGCAGAAGCCCTCCCTGTGGAAGGTTCATATTTCATTGAAAGAATCAGTATTTGAAGTTCAGACCAGCCAGAAAATTGCGACCGGGCGTTGGACTGCCAACTTCGTAGTAATCGCGATCGGTCAGATTGCTTATCTCAAAAAAGGCGCTGCCTTCAACACCCCACAGTTCGCCAAGACGTTGCTCCACGCGGGCATTTAAAAGAAGAAAATCCGGGCTTCTGGTCCAGCCTTTGTCTCTGTCATCGTAAAACTGACGATTGACATACGAAAGCTGCATGGAGGTCGTCAGACCGAAGGGGAAGCTGTAGCGCATATCGAGATTGACTCTATGACGGGGGCGTCCTTCCAGTTCTCGGTCTTTATCTTTATCTTCAGTCCTGAGATAGGTGTAATTGAGGCCTGCCCAAAAGTCGTCTGTTAGGTCTGCTCCTAACGCGACCTCTACCCCTTTTGTTGTTGCTTCGCCGATATTGATGTATACGCCCAGCTCTTCGCCATCCACTAAAACATCGATCTGATCGATCAAGTCTTCAATATCATTATAAAAGGCCGATACGGACAAGGTTACGGTGTCGGTGAAGGCATGAGTCAGGCCGACCTCATAGGTGATGGTTTCCTGCGGATCCAGGTCTGGGTTGCCTCCTGCCATCTCACTGTAAAGTTCCTTGAGGTGAGGGAAGCGAATTTTTCTGCCGACTGAACCGTGCAGGCTGGTCATGTCGGTAAGCGTGACGACTGCGCCAATTTGGGGGTTGAAGGCATCTATGCTATCGGGTACTGGCATATCGCCGGCTTCACGCGGATCGTAGTAGTCATAACTGGCACCAATGACCACGGCCAACCAGTCGAGAGGCTTGATTTCGTCCTCAAGGGCGAAAGTGTAGGTGTCGGCCTCATATTCTCCCGCATCTGTCCAAGATCCTCCACCGACAACTTTTTCGCTTTGCTCGCAGTTGTCTCGCTGGAAAGAGGCACCGAATTTGACAAAACTCCAACGGCCAAAATCCAGGAAGCTCTGAAGTTCTCCCCCGACCGAATAGTTGTCATATGCCGACAATTCATTCCATTTCGGAAAGTACAGGGTGTCTTGATGATCGGCATAGAAAGCACGTGCCTTGATTTTCAACCAATCATTAAATTTCTTTTGCCCCACAAGATTGAGATGCCACTGTTTCCATTCAGGGAAATACCACCCTCTGGTCGGAACACCTTTTTCATTATCGTGGTAGTCAAAGCTAAGATAGAGGCTGGTGTCAGCATCGGGTTGAAAGCCGATCTTTGCATTGACGTTATGCTGGATATAGTCGCTGAGGTCGCGTTTGCCGCCATCGTCTTCCTTAGGGCCCCACCAATCTTCATCATAATCGTCTGACAATTTCCAACCGTCGGAATGGCGGTAGCTGTAACCAAGCCAGTAGTTGAACTTGCCGATAGGAGCGCCAACGCTGAAGTTGTACTCTTCGGTTCCGTAATCGCCCCATGCGGCAGTGGCCGTCGCGGAAGGTTTGCTGGTCGCTGTTTTGGTAATGATGTTGATCACACCACCCAGAGTATTGGCACCATAAAGTACGGAAGAGGCCCCTTTGGTTACGGTGATTTTTGCGATTGAACTGGTCGAAATTTGAGCGAGGTCCAGTTGGCGTGAATACTGTTCATAAACGGGGACACCATCGATAAGAATCTTGACGTCCTGATCGCTGAATCCACGGATTTGCACGAAGCTTTCATTTTTTCCTGCGCTTCGTGCCACGTCCACACCGGGTAACAGTTCCAGAGCATCAGCCAGAGTTCGTGCACCCCGCTGTTTCATATCTTCCGCAGTGACTTCGGTTACCGTTGTCGCCAGGTTGACGACCTGTTCCTCGCCGCTGACGATAACCTCGCCCAGTGTGAATACTTCGCCGTCGATGTCCTCTTCCGCCGCCGTTGCCGGCAAAGCCGCCAGCAGGTAAGCGGCCAGCACAAAGGCCGACAACCAGAAATGTCCTTTCCTCATAAACCCTCCTTTAAATCACTAGGTATGTTCCCAAACAAAGCCATTGCGGAAAAATAATAATTTTCAACCTGTTTAAGACAATGGCTTCCATCCGATTAAAAAAATATATAGAGGTGCATCGGCGACCTGTTGCTCTGTCTCGCCTGTCTGTATTCAGATTCGCCGCTGCGATGTAATCTTCAATACATAACGGTGGTTGTAGGTATTCGCTGAAATCATCCAGCGTTGTTGATCCGAAAGGAGTGGATCCAGGTATGTAAAATGATGGTTTACAAGAATGGGTGATGCCATAAAACTTACGGCCGCCTCAGGGAGGTCTGGCGGCCGCAAGCCCTCGCAAAAAATCTCCCAGCAGTCGCTGTATAGCAAGGGGGATAACGCAATACAAGTAAAAAATTTCTAAAAGTTAATTATTTATCGTATACTTTGCGGGACTTTGTCTTTTTTCGGCTTATTGTCAAAATGTGGTTACATTTTATTGAAAATCGTATGTTCGCAAACCGGGATCGGTACCGTTATCGATTGCGACTCGGTTTTGACGTTGTTGTGCCATGTGTCGAACACCGCCGTATGAACCCGGCCGATGTTTAATACCTGATAGAATCAAAACAGAATCCATAGACGGGAGGTCACTATGAAAGGCAGATATTTATTGCGGGGAGCCGGGTTGATCGTGCTGGCGCTGTTGTTGGGCGCCTGCGCCTCGAGCGCGTCGCGGTCCCTGTTGAAAGAAGACTACGTTGCCATGACCGATCAGGAATTGCTGGTTTATTACGATCAGTTGAACGAGGCCCTTGCCAAAGAGGAGGGGGGACCTTCCGGGTTCGGTCTGGGTCTGGGGCTGGGTGTCGGCAGCGGCTCCTTTTCGGTGGGAGCCAGCCAGGGGATGTATGTGGACGATCCGACCGTGGAGTTGCGCAACAGGCGAAATCAGGTGCGGCTTGAACTGGCCCGCCGCGGTTTACAACCTGCAGGGGAAGTCCCCTGAGCCAGCGCTTCTACAAAAGGCCGAAGAGGGCCTGAACCTCTTCGGGGGCCCGGTCGTAATGGGAGAATTCCATGACGAAGGTCCCTCGCCCCTTGGTAGCGCTGCGCAGTTCCCCTATGTAGTCGAACAGCTCGGAAAGGGGCACCCGTGCCTGGATTACTTCGGTCTCGGATCGGGTTTCCAGGCCGTCGATGCGGCCGCGCTTTTGTTGCAGGGAGCCAATAACCTGGCCGGCACAGTAGGTCGGTACGGTCAACTCCAGGGCCATGACTGGTTCCAGCAATGTCAGTTTTGCCTCGGCGGCAGCCAGGCTGAGACCCCGCTGGGCGGCAGCGCGCAACCCGATATCTGTGGTTACGCCGGTTTCGAAAGGCGCCTTTAGTACCTTGATTTCCACATCGGTCAGGGGGTAGCCGGTACGCATGCCGGCTGCGCAGGACTGGCGCAGGCAGTGTTCGAGTTCTTTGCGAATGTCGGGCGGAAGTGGCTTTTCATCCGCCGGCATGATGACCCGCAAGCCCTGTCCGCGTTCCAGGGGGGCGATTTGGAGAGTGACTTCCCCGGACTGGACCCGTCCTTCCGTTTCCCGGTGAAATTTTTCGTGGTGTTTGACTTTTGTTGTAACGGTTTCGCGGTAGACGACCTGGGGACGGCCGGTGCGAACCTCGACGCCGAACTCGCGCCGCAGGCGATCAGTGATGATTTCCAGATGCAGCTGGCCCATGCCTGTGAGAATGGTCTGACCGGTGTCGGCATCCTCTCGAACCCGGAAAGTCGGATCTTCCCACAACAGTTTCTCCAGGGCGACGGGCAGCTTTTCCCGATCGTCGATATGTCGGGGTTCGACCGCCAGAGAGACGACAGGCTCGGGCACGCGCAATCCTTCAAGACGCAGGGGTTGCTTTGCGTGGCACAAGGTATCTCCGGTCAGAGCATGCTTGAGGCCGACCGCGGCGGCGATATCGCCGGCCTGCACTTCTTTTACGCGTTCGCGCTTGTGGGCATGCATGCGGAACAGTCTCGCCATCTTTTCGGGGATGCGTCGCGTTCCGTTGAAAACGTCATCGCCGGCATGAATGGTCCCGGAATAGACTCGCAGATAGGTGAGTTTGCGCCCTTCATCCGACAGTACTTTGAAGGCCAGTGCGCAAAGCGGCCCGCGGGGGTCGCAGGGGAGTTCAAGCGTTGTAGCGGACGGCTCATCCAGGGGCAGCGCGGTAATCGGCGGTACATCCAGCGGCGAGGGCAGAAAATCGACGACAGCGTCGAGGAGCGGCTGGATGCCCTTGTTGCGCAACGCCGAACCGAGATATACGGGAAACAGACGACACGCCAGGACTCCGCGGCGTAACGCCGCTTTCAGCCGATCAGTACTTATCTTCCGGCTTTCGAGGAAGTCCGTCAGGATGGAGTCGTCGTAATCGGCCGCTGCTTCCACGATCTTTTCGCGGGCCGCAGCCGCCTCCTCTTTCAGTTTTTCGGGTATCTCGGAGATTTCGATTGTGGCGCCGAGATCGTTTTCGGCAAAGGTGAGGCAGTGTCCTTCCAGAACGTCGACGACTCCGGAAAAATCGTTTTCGACGCCGACAGGGAGTTGCATCAGTATCGGTTCGGCAAAGAAACGCTTGCGGATCTGTTCGAGGACCCGCTGATAGTCGGCGCCGATGCGATCCATTTTGTTGATCAGGCAGATGCGCGGAACCGCATAGCGGTCGGACTGGCGCCAGACCGACTCGGTTTGGGCCTGCACGCCTTCGACGGCGCTGAAAATCACCAGTGCGCCATCGAGTACCCGTAGTGACCGCTCGACCTCGATGGTGAAGTCGATATGGCCGGGAGTGTCGATGATGTTGATACGGACATCCCGCCAGTGACAGCAGGTCGTGGTGGCGGTTATGGTGATGCCCCGTTCCTGTTCCTGCTCCATCCAGTCCATAATGGCCGCGCCATCGTGTACCTCGCCGAGGCGATGACTCTCGCCGGTATAGAAAAGCACCCTTTCCGAAACGGTTGTCTTGCCTGCGTCGATGTGGGAGATGATGCCGATATTGCGCAGATTTCTCAGGTTCGTGCTGGTCATGAAACCTCACATGGTGAAGTGTCCATCCGGAAACTCCGGATGAAAACCAGTGTGGTGACGGATTCGGGTCCGATGCGTGCGATCCTGTCTTATGGAATGGAGTTGGGCGTCAGTCCTGGCGTAGCTGGAGAAGCATTTCCATATCCAATCCGTTGTATTCGAAGTATTCGCGTTCCAGTTCTTCGACATAAAACCTGTCCAGTCCGCTGTTGCCGAGAAAGTCGCTGCGCAATGCGCTGTTGCGTTCGTCAATAATGCGCGGCAGAAGATTGTGCAGGTACAGTTCCTCCATCTGTACATGATGCACCACACGGCGGAAGAGTTTGTGCAGCAACTCGTCGTCGATGGTGCCGTTGATGCCCGTTTCACGGACCACCTCGGCCAGCAGCAGCTTCTGCTCCTGGGCGGTGCTGTAGCGGGAGTAGAAATTGCGAATCCGCTCCTTGGTATGCATGAGCAATTTGTTGAACATCTCTTCCTGCCGGCAGATGTCGTTGAGAATGTGTTGCAATCCGTGCAGGGTGAGTCTGCCCTCCTCGATGGCGGTCAAACCTTTACGTAAGGCCAGTATCTTGCGACGGCCGAATTGTCCGAGATAGCGGTTTTGCATGATGCCGCTGAAAAACAGATTGTCGAATAATTCGGGCCCGAGCACGTCGAATTCTTTTTTGTTGTTCAAAAGACTGCGCAGCAACTCTTCGCTGAAGCGAACCTTGTCCATGAAAGCGAGTTGGTTGATGTGCTCGGAGGTACTGTCGAAACGGTCGAAATAGGTGATGATCAAAGAAAAGTTTTCGACCAGGAACACATCGGCACCGTCGCGCACCTTTTCGTCGCAGGCCTTGGCTGCTTCCAGCAACATCTGCTCGAAGGCATAGTCGCGATTTTCGACTGCGCGACGTTTGGCTTTAAGCAATTGTACCAGGTCCTGACCATCGATGCGGGCATCGATCTGTCGCTCATGCAGGAAAATGCCTTCAAGGATCTGGCGAGTGTTGGACAGATAGTCCTGTTCGTCGGCGCTGGCCAGCAGTTCGGGCTTGAGCACTTCATCGAGGGCGTAAAACAGAGCCGAAGGGATTTTACTGCGCACCGACAAGGTTTTGAGACGGGTCAGCCGGGCGTTTTCGGCTGCACCGATTTTTCCCTGCAGTTTGCATCCGACGAGAATATTTTTGTACTCATCCACGATGCGGCGATTGGCCGCGTGTTTGTACATGACATCGATGCGGATACGCTCCTGCTGGTAACTGTCGATCTTCAGCGTATCGGCAAGTTCGACCAATCGGGCGAACTCGGGGTCGGGAATGTTCTGATAGGTGTGGTAAAGGTCGCGAAAGGCGTCGTGGTATCTCTGGTGTTTGGTATGAATAAGTTTGATCAGGTAAAGAGCGCTGCGATGGCCGAGCAACGACATCAGTTCGTCGACCAGTTGCCCGTCATCCCCCTCTCCGACAAAGGGGCAGCGCTTCAGGTCCTTGCCGGCGAGGCGCAGGATTTCTTCCTGCTGCTCATGCAGGGGGCCGGAGACGGAACCGAAAATAAAAAAGAAATAGTTGTGGACCGCGTTGCCTTCCAGAAAAATCCGGTCGTATTCCTCATAGCCATCGGTTCGTTTGGAAAAAAGCAGAGAGCCGTCGTTGCGGCTGCTGGCGCCGAACATGACCAGCCGATTGCGCACTTCTTCCTTGATGAGATCGGGAAGGGGCTGCTCGACGCCGAACATGTATTCGCAGAAGGATCCTCCGTTGCCGCGGTGCGATAAACCCTCCGCATCGAGAATCAGTTCGTTGCCCGGAGAGAAAATGCGCAGGGTGTTTCCCAAGGTCTCGTAGAAATAGCTGCGATAAGCCTCGCCCGAGGCGACGGTAACGTAGTATTCGATGCTGTCGTTAACCTGGCCGTGCAGGCGCACTTCCTGATATTTCATGGTCGTATCCGGTTGTTGGCTTCGTGCGGTGATCGCAGGGTGCTTTGCAGCCGGAGGCCGACTTTTTCGGCGCTCTCAGCGAAGAGACTGAAACGTTGGCCATCATAGGCCAGTTCGATGCCGGGCGGAAGGTTCCGGCTGTCCCGTGCGTGGCTGACTTCATGGCAGATGTGGGTCAACAAGGTTCGGTCTGCACCGAGGCGTTGAGCCAGGTCAATAGCTTCGGCAATGGAGAGATGACTCGGATGCGAGCGAAAACGCAACCCGTCAAGGACCAGAATCTCCAATCCTCGCAGACGCTCCAGCGAGGATTCGGGAATATCGCTACAGTCGGTAAGATAGGCGAATGGACCGATGCGGTAACCGTAGGCTTCGCCCGGGCCATGCTGCAACGGAATCGGTTCGATGGGCAAGCCGAACAGGCAGAAAGGGCCCCCGATTTTCCACGGGTCGAGACGCGGCCGGAATCCGACGCTTTGTGCAGTGCTGAATATATAATGAAAATTACGCTTGATAATCGCCAGGGTGGAAGGAGAACCGAAGATCGGAATCGATTTTTTGCTGACCATATTAAAGGCGCGCAGATCGTCGATGCCGTGAACATGGTCGGCATGCGCATGGGTATACAGTACGCCGTCGACATGTTCCAGGCCTTCGCGCAGTGCCTGATGGTAAAGATCGGTACCGGTGTCGATCAGCAGGTTGTGTTCGCCCCATGAAATCAACGCGCTGCAGCGCGTACGCCGGTCACGCGGATCGGCGGAACGGCATACTTCGCATCGACAGCCGAGCATGGGGATGCCGGTACTGGTGCCGGTGCCGAGAAGCACGATCTTCAAGGGCTGGAAAGACATCAAACAGACTCCGGTTCGTTCGAGTGGAGTTCCGGGCATTCTGTTGTAATCTGAAGCCGCGGTGTGACATTAAGCCGTTAGCATGTGAGACTTGGCAAAATAGCATTTTTATGGAGTGTGTGGCAATAACCTAGCCGATCCGGCAGCGATTGCTGTCTCCTGTTGTTTGCATTGAGAGTGAAAGCGGATTAGACTCGTTTTCATCCGGAGATTTCGGATGGACACCAGCCTCGTTATTATTTTGTTCTTTTTGAAAACTCTCCGGAAATATGTCCATACCGTTGACTGTGAAAGGATTCGTCATGCGCATTGCCGTCGATTTTACGCCCCCTTTGACCCTGAAAACCTCTTGCCTGGTGCTTGGCGTCTGGCAGGATCGGACCAAGACGCAACTTTTAAAGGACCTCGATGATTCCTTGCACGGTGCCCTGCGTTTATCCGTCGAAAGCGGAGCTTTTTCCGGCAAGCAGGGAGAGACGCAGCTGTTTCAGGCCGGCGCCGGGGTGCCTGCGGCTCGAATTCTACTGGTCGGTCTGGGCCCTTTTGAGGCTGCCGATGCCGGTGTTTTGCGGCGCGGTGCCGCAGAGGCTGCTCGCGTATTGCAAAAACAGCACGTCGGGGAAGCCGGAATGGTCTGTCCCGAATCGCCTGCCAAACTGAATCCGGCGCAGGTCGCTCAGGCCTTGGCGGAGGGATTGCTGCTCGCTTCCTACAGGTTCGATCGATACCTGACTCAAAAACGTGAGGAACTGCCGCCATTGCTGGAGAGTGTGGTTATCCTGGCGGCACAGGAGCATGTCGAGTCACTTGCCGCCGCCGTCGACAGAGGGCGCCTGATCTGTCGCGGCGTGTCGTTGGCACGGGATCTGGTTAATGAGCCAGGCAATGTCAAGTCGCCCGAATTCCTTGCCGATCAGGCTCGAAAGATGGCCGCGCGGCATAATATTGTCTGTACCGTTCTGGAGCGGGACCAGCTCGAAAAGGAGGGGTTCGGTGCGCTGCTTGCCGTGGCCCGGGGCAGTGCCAGGCCGCCTCGACTGATCGTCCTGGAGTATCGAGGAGGAGAGCCGCAGGAACGCCCTGTGGCGTTGGTCGGCAAAGGGGTGGTGTTCGATTCCGGCGGCATCTCCCTGAAGCCGGGAGAGAAAATGGACGAGATGAAGATGGACATGGCCGGGGCCGCCGCAGTGATCGGCGCCATGGAAGCCGCAGCGGGACTGCGCCTCCCCGTCAATCTTGTCGGTATTGTACCCGCCGTTGAAAACCTGCCGTCCGCCACCGCCTATCGACCCGGCGACATCATAACCTCTTTGTCCGGCCAGACCATCGAGGTTCTAAACACCGATGCCGAAGGCCGTCTTATTCTGGCCGACGCCCTGACCTACGCCGGCCGTATGGAACCCCGTACCGTGATCGACCTGGCTACCCTCACCGGGGCGTGTATTATTGCCCTCGGCCATGAAGCATCCGCGGTATTCAGCAACCATGACGAGCTGGCCCGAAACCTGATGCGGGCCGGAGAATCGAGCGGCGAGAGGCTTTGGCAGTTGCCTCTTTGGGAGAACTACGGCAAGCAGTTGAAGAGTGAAGTCGCCGATGTGAAGAATACGGGCGGCCGTCCGGCCGGTACCATTACCGCAGCGTCTTTCCTGCAGAGGTTTGCGCCCGAAGGCCCCTGGGCCCATGTCGATATAGCCGGTACCGCCTGGGAAGACAAGGGGACGGCCTTGTGCCCCAAGGGGGCAACCGGGGTCGGTGTGCGCATGTTGATCGACTACCTTGAGCAGGTCTGACTCCGCCTCGGTATTCTGGAGGCCGCTGGATCGGACCGCTATCGGTATGGGGCCTGTCGGGTATCGCGTATACAGAAAATGGCCCAAAATCAAAAAAAATGTCGTCTGGCATTTGCGCACCCTGCAACCCTGTGTTATTAGTTTTTGCTGATTATGCCTCTCCGATCGAATGGGCATGTCCGTCGAACAGGACCTCGGCGGCGCGTGCTTGAGGTGGGGGGTCTTGAAAAAAGGTCCGTATGAATCCGGCAGGGCCGGAAAAACGGAAGGAGCAAGAAGGTATGGAGCAGCAGGGTACTGTAAAATGGTTCAACGATGCCAAAGGGTACGGTTTTATCACTCCGGATGAGGGGCCCGACGTCTTTGTACACTATTCCGCCATCCTGATTGACGGTTATAAGTCGCTCACTGAAGGAGAAAGGGTCAACTTCGAAGTGACCCAGGGCAACAAGGGGCCTCAGGCATCCAACGTCGCCAAACTCTGATCCTTCCGAAATGAAAACCCACCGGCCCCGCGCTTCCCGCGGGGCCTTTTTGCTGGCCTCGCATAAAGTCCTTCCTGCGGCGTTGCGGCATATCTAGGGAACTCGAAATACCATATGTAGATCGTCGCTCCCTGAAAATACACCAGGTCTTGTAGGGCCAAATTTTTGCTTAGGTATTCTGCACGCTTTTGCGGAAGCATCTTTTATATTCTGTGCTTGACAATTCCCGTGGGAACCGCCCTCTGGCTTGACTTTATTCGGGGGGATTGATAGTTTCACTGTTTGGTGATTTTTAAAATTGCCTGGATCTGATTCTCCCGAAAGGAATGCACATTGCCCATGAATCGCCAGATAGCCGCCCCGGAAGCAACGCTGCCGAGGGGGATCAAGGACTTTCTGCCCGACAAGGCAGCCAAGATCGAGTATTTGCAACAATCCCTCAAGAATGTTTTTCACCGTTGGGCGTTTCGTCCCATCGTTCCTCCAACCCTCGAATATCTCGAGGTTCTCGAACGCGGACTGGGAGCGGGGCTGCGGGATAAAACCTTTCGGTTTGATGATCGCCAGAACGGCAAATTGGTGGCTTTCAGTCCCGATATAACCCCCCAGGTGGCCAGAATCGTCGCCACCCGCATGAAGGGGGCGCCCTTGCCTTTGCGCCTTTGCTACAACGGCAAGGTCCTGCGCCACACGGAACAGCAGGCCGGCAAGGATCGGGAAATCATTCAGGCCGGCGTCGAGCTGATCGGCTTGCAGGGGCCTGAGGCGGATGCCGAAATGATCGCCATGGCTATCGAATGCCTACAGTCTCTCGGTGCTGCCGAATTTACCGTCGATATCGGCCAGGTGGAGTTTTTCCATGGTGTCATGGACGGCCTGGATCTTCCGTATCCGCAGGCTCTGGCCGTTCAGCAGGCCATTGCCCGCAAGGATTCTTCGGGGCTGGCGGAGCTGCTGTCGGGTCTCTCCCTTGATGACGGCAAATATACGGAAATCATGGCTCTGCCGCGTCTTTTCGGCGGCCGGGAGGTTCTGGATCGTGCAGCCGACATCGTGGTCAATGATCGCTCGCGGCGGGCTCTGGAAAATCTGCGTCAGATTCTTAGGGTGCTCGAAACCTACGGAGTCGAGGAGCATGTGACTTTTGACCTGGGAGAGTTGCGCGGTCTTGGCTACCATACCGGCGTGACCTTCCAGGGGTTTCTCAGCGGCATGGGGTCGGCCGTCTGTTCCGGAGGACGTTACGATACCCTCACGGCCCATTACGGTATGCCTGCGCCTGCCACCGGATTCGCCTTCAATCTGCTCAACCTGCTCACGGCCCTCGACCGGGATCTGGAGCGCACGGTTGTCCAGTGTCATGATGTTTTGATACTGCAGGGCGGACCGGATAAACAGGCTGCTCAGCGCTTGGCGCGTGCATTGCGTACACAGGGTTATGCATGCGCCCGCGACATTATAGAACGTCCTCTGCAGGACAGCCTCGATTATGGTCGGAAAATGCATTTCAGCCACGTTATGGTGGTGGATGGCCAGGCAGGCGAGGTGCGGTCGATCCGGCTCGCAGATGGCAGCGAACAAACGATTTCCCTGCAAGCGGTTCTCGCTGGAGAATTTCGCCTGTAATTCCGATCAGGAGATTAAGTACATGGCAAATGTAGTTATTGTTGGTGCCCAGTGGGGCGACGAAGGAAAGGGCAAGGTTGTCGATATCTATACCGAGTACGCGGATGACGTGGTGCGCTTCCAGGGGGGCAACAATGCCGGACATACCCTTGTCGTCGGCGATGAGACGACCATTTTGCATCTCATCCCTTCGGGCATTCTGCACGAGGGCAAGCGCTGCATTATCGGCAACGGCGTGGTGCTCGACCCCAAGGTCTTCCTGGAGGAGATCGACAAGCTGAAAAAAAAGGGTTATCTCAAGGATGACCGGCAGCTGGTTATCGATGGCAACGCCCACGTCATCATGCCTTATCACAAAGCCCTCGACATCGCCCGCGAACAGAAATCCGGCGCCCGCAAGATCGGCACCACCGGCCGCGGCATCGGGCCGACCTATGAGGACAAGGTGGCGCGACGGGGAATTCGGGTCATGGATCTGATTCGCCCGGAAACCTTTGCCCGCAAGGTCCGGGAACTGTTGCCGGAGAAAAATTTCTATCTGGAGAAGTATCTGGGCGGCGAACCGCTGTCGGAAAAAGCCATTATCGAAGAATACGGTGTTTACGCCCTGCAGCTGGAAAAATATGTCGATCGCGCCTCCCTGCTGCTGAACCGAAGCATTGCCGAAGGGCGCAATATCCTGTTCGAAGGTGCCCAGGGCACGCTGCTCGACATCGATCACGGCACCTATCCCTATGTTACATCTTCGTCGACGGTTGCCGGCGGCGCCTGCACCGGCAGCGGAGTCGGTCCCTGTGCCATCGACGAAGTCATCGGTATCGTCAAGGCCTATGTGACCCGTGTCGGTGAAGGCCCGTTTCCGACGGAGCTGCATGACGATATGGGAGAACAGCTGCGCGCCGAAGGCCATGAGTTCGGTTCCACCACGGGGCGCCCCCGCCGTACCGGCTGGTTCGATGCCGTGGCCTTGCGTGAAGCGGTGCGCATCAGCGGCATGACCGGCCTGGCCATAACCAAGATGGACGTGCTCAACAACCTGGAGACCGTCAATATCTGCACCGGGTATGCATATCAGGGCCAGTTGCTGGAGGATTTTCCACACGATTTCGATATCCTCAAAGAATGCAAGCCTGTATATGAACAGATGGAAGGCTGGCAGAGCGATCTTGGCGATGCGACTTCCTTCGAAACCCTGCCGGCCAAGGCACAGGCCTATTTGCGCAAAATAGAAGAAGTGTCCGGGTGTCCGGTTGTGCTGGTCTCCATCGGTCCACGCCGGGACCAGACGATTCAGTTGAAAAATCCCTTTGACAAGAAGTGAAAAATAGGGTAAAAATTCCGGCATTCGGTGGCAATGAGCGGGTCCGATTCGCGGTTGGGGGAAACTAATCCGACGCAGCGAAAAAAAAGTAAAAAAAGTGTTGACTCGCCGAAAGCTTTCAAGTATAAAGTGGCCTCCGTCGCAAGGAGCCGCTAGCTCAGTTGGTAGAGCATCTGACTTTTAATCAGATGGTCGTAGGTTCGATCCCTACGCGGCTCACCATTTAAGTCCCTATCGTCTAGCCCGGCCTAGGACACCGGCCTTTCACGCCGGCGACGGGGGTTCGAATCCCCCTGGGGACGCCAAAGTCAACAGCCCCACTGCCATACCGGCGGTGGGGCTGTCTGCGTTTCGGCCCGATTGCAATGTCGCCGTCGGGAACCTTTCAGAAAGGATGACATGTCCGAGCCCCACCCTGTAGTCGAAATATTCAGCGATGGTGCCTGCTCCGGCAATCCCGGTCCGGGCGGTTACGGTACTTTGCTTCGCTGTGGCGAACATGTGCGCGAAATTTCAGGCTTCGATCCCGAGACGACCAACAACCGCATGGAACTGCTTGGAGCCATTGCCGGCCTCGAGGCTCTTACCCGTCCCTGTCATGTGCATTTGACCACCGATTCCCAATATGTCTGCAAGGGGATGACCGAGTGGATTCACGGCTGGCGAAAAAAGGGGTGGAAGAATTCAAAAAAAGAGGAGGTTGCCAACCGCGATCTCTGGCAGAGGCTGCTGGAGCTGTGCGGGAAACATCAGGTCACCTGGCACTGGGTGCGCGGGCATGCCGGTCATCCCGAAAACGAACGTTGCGATGAGCTGGCGCGCCAGGCCATTACCAAGGGTAGCGGTCTGTCCTGAAGTCCTCTCCGAAATATCCGTAGCCGATGGTGTCGGCTCGGATTTTCTATGGTGTGTTCGGCCTCTTCGTGAATGAAAATCAGTTAGAGCTCCCACCTTGGATATCCTTTAAAACTGTGTTATTCTTGGCACTATCTCTGAAGACTCTGCCTTAACCCATTTCGGGGAATGACCGTATGGCTCCTGATAACATCTCCTCGCCCCTTGCCGCTACAGGCAACCTTTTGATGTCCCCTGAAGGGGACCTGGTCGCACTGGCCCTTTATGTCGGACTGACCCTCATTATCGTCATCGGCCTGTTGCTGGCTGCCCGGTTTCTGGGACAGCGCACGCATACATCTCTGAAGAAACTCCCCTACGAGTGCGGTGTGGAGCCGACCGGTCGTGCCCGACCCGGTTATCCGGTGCCTTTTTATCTGACCGCCATTTTTTTCGTGGTGTTCGATGTCGAAGTGGCTTTCATCGCTTCCTGGGCAGTGGCCTATGACCTTCTGAGCTGGCGCGGTCTTGTCCAGATCGCGTTTTTCATCATCACTTTGCTGATAGCCCTGATCTACCTTTGGCGCCGCGGTGCTCTCGACTGGGGGCCGCAGCGCCGCTGAAGGATGCCGCGAAGAATGAGCGAACCGATTCCTAAAAATATCGTTCTTACCACCCTGGACGAGGCCATCAACTGGGGACGGAAAAACAGCATGTGGCCCATGTTTTTCGGGTTGTCCTGCTGTTTTGTGGAGATGATGGGCAGCATGACGCCGCGTTTTGACCTGGCCCGCTTCGGTGCAGAGGTGTTGCGCGGAACGCCGCGCGAGGCCGATTTGATGGTCATAGCCGGGACCCCTTTTAAAAAAATGGCTGCCAGCATGCTGCGCATCTACGAGGAAATGGCCAACCCCAAATGGGTTATCGCCATGGGCAGCTGCGCCAATTCCGGGGGTATGTACGATGTATACAGCGTCATGCAGGGGGTGAACCAGATACTTCCCGTGGATGTCTATATCCCCGGCTGCCCGCCCCGCCCTGAAGCCTTCATTCAGGGGCTGATGGCGTTGCAGGAAAAAATAGCCCGGGAGGAACGTCCGGCCCGGCCGGTATTGAACATGCGGGGGGGGTGCGAAGGTACGACCGTGCCAATCCTGATCGACGGACACAGCAAAGCACGCGATCCCCGCGGTCCGGGATACGGGCAATGCCCCATCCGCGGTACTTCCCAGCAACATCCCGATTTTCGCGGCAGCCGCGCATCCGGTATGTGGCGCCCGTCACAACCGCATATTGCCTTTGCCGCCTCGCCGCCCGCCCTGCTGGAACAGGTTCGGCAGCGCTTCGGAGATGCCGTGCGCGAGGAAGACAGTGCCGACATGCCGACGCTGGTGGCCGAAACCGGCCAGGCTCATGAACTGCTGAGGTTTCTCAAGCAGGATATCGACAGGCCCTTCGAACGTCTTGAGGATTTGACTGCCATCGACGAGACGGCACGTCAGAGGCGTCCGGAGCACGATCTGACCCTGGTTTACCATCTTCTGTCTTTCGAGCGCGCAGACTATCTGCGCATCAAGACGCCTCTGGCCAAGGATAGGGCCGAGGCGCCGTCTATCGTCGGTTTATGGCCGGCAGCCAACTGGTATGAGCGTGAAGTGTTCGATATGTTCGGCATTCGTTTTGACGGACATCCCGATCTGCGGCGGATTCTCATGCCGGAGGGGTGGCAGGGGCATCCTCTGCTCAAGGCCCATCCGAGCCGGGCTACCGACATGGCGCCGTTTACCCGCGATACCGCCACCACCATGGTGCCTCCTGAGGGATCCCATTTTTTCAAAAGCCAAAGCGGGGCCGATGACGAAACCCTATCCATTCTCAATCTCGGTCCTCAGCATCCGGGCACCCATGGTATCCTGCGCGTCATCCTGAAACTCGCGGGAGAAGAGATTGTCGATCTCGATTCGGAAATCGGCTACCACCACCGTGGTGCGGAGAAGATCGCCGAACGTCAGCACTGGAACCAATATATCCCTTATACCGATCGCATCGATTATCTTGCCGGGTCTCTGAACAACCTCGCCTATGTGCACTCGGTGGAATCTTTGTGTGGTGTCGAGGTGCCGCCTCGTGCCCGTTATATCCGTATCCTGCTCAGCGAATTGTTCCGTATTGCCAGTCACCTCGTGTGGTTGGGCACGTTTGCCCACGATATCGGTGCCATGACGCCGGTTTTCTACGCCTTTGACAGTCGCGAGCGGATTTTCGATATTATCGAACTGGTGACCGGCGGCCGTATGCATCCCGCATGGTTCCGCATAGGCGGCGTTCCGGACGACCTGCCCGATGGCTGGCGTGCGGCGGTCGACGCCTTCACTTCGGATTTCGCTGACCGCATCGACGAGTTCGACCGCCTGCTGACCGACGGGCCGATTTTTCGCAAACGGACCGAGGGCATCGGCGTCCTGAGCCGTCAGCAGGCCGTTGAGCTGGGCTTCAGCGGACCCAACCTGCGGGCTACGGGGCTGGCCTGGGATTTGCGCAAAACGAGGCCCTATGCGGGGTACGAAGAATTCGATTTCGATGTGGTGACAGCGTCGGGAGGTGACAGCTTCGCCCGCTATCTGGTGCGCCTCGGGGAATTGCGCCAGAGTCTGCGCATTGTACGGCAGGCCGCCGAACGCATGCCTGAAGGACGCTGGATCAGCGATGAATACCGCTATGTCTATCCCAAAAGGGAGGACGGGTTGAAGGATATCGAAAGTCTGATTCACCATTTTCTGCATGTCAGCCGCGGACCGACGGCACCATGCGGGGAGTGTTACCGGGCCATCGAGTCAAGTAAGGGCGAATGCGGCTATTATGCGGTCAGTGATGGCGGCACCGGCGCTTACCGTCTGCGTATCCGCACCCCGAGCTTTCCCCACCTCCAGGCGTTGCCGCAACTGAGCCGCGGCTTGCTGGTGGCTGATGTTATCACTATTCTCGGCTCGCTCGATTACGTGCTGGCCGACCTGGACCGCTGATATGGCAACACTTCTTTCGGAAAAACAGATCGCGCAGCTTAAACGCCGCGTAAAGGAGACTCCTCATCCGCGGGAAATGGTGCTCGACGTGCTGCATGCCATTCAGGACGCCAACGGGTGGGTTTCGGATGAGGGAGTGGAGCTTGCCGCCATTGTCCTCGGGCTGTCTTCGCTGCAGGTGGAGGAGATCGCGACCTTTTACGACAAGATCTATCGTCGTCCCGTAGGGCGCAAGGTCATCCACGTCTGCGATTCCATTTGTTGCTGGAGCCGGGGCAGTGAGGCGATCATGCTTCGATTGCAGCAGTTGCTAGCCATTGCCCCGGGCGAAACCACGGCCGACGGCATGTTCACCCTCCTGCCGACTTGCTGTCTAGGCGCCTGTGGCGAGGCTCCGGCGCTACGCATCGGCAGAACTCTTTACGGCGGCGTCGAACCCGAGCAGCTGGAGGCCATACTGGATAAGGAACGGGCGGAGGTCGAGTCATGAGAAGCTGCGAGCCGCTTCTGTTCAAGAATCGTCGCGCCGAGGGCCCGGTGTTCCTCGAGGGGTATCGCAAAAACGGCGGTTACCAGGGGCTGGAGAAGGCCCTGCGCGGCATGTCGCCCGCGGGCGTGCGCGAAGAGGTCAAGGCCTCGGGGTTGCGCGGACGCGGCGGTGCCGGATTCCCCACCGGGGTCAAATGGTCGTTTTTCCCCAGCGACGATGCCGGCGAAAAGTATCTGGTGTGCAACGGCGACGAAATGGAGCCGGGCACCTTCAAGGACCGGCAACTCCTTTTGGCCGACCCGCACCACCTGCTGGAGGGCATCATCATATCCTGCTACGCCCTCGGCATCGGGACCGCCTACATCTTTCTGCGTGACGCCTATCGGGAGTGCGCCGGCAATCTGGAACGCGCCATTGACGAAGCCGCGCAGGCGGGATTGCTGGGGGATGATATTCTCGGCAGCGGGTTCAGCTGCGAAATTCATGTACATCGCAGCGCCGGTCGTTATATCTGCGGCGAGGAGACCGCCTTGCTCAACAGCCTGGAAGGGCTGCGTCCCAATCCCCGGTCCAAGCCTCCTTTTCCGGCAATAAAGGGGCTGTTCGGCAGGCCGACCGCTCTGAATAATATCGAAACCCTCGCCAATATTCCCCATATCGTTACCGGCGGCGCGGCCTGGTACAAAAGTCTGGCCTTGACCGAGCAGGGAGCCGGTACCAAGCTGTACGGACTGGCGGGGCACCTGAAAACCCCTTGCTGCGTGGAGGCGCCCATCGGCATGCCGTTGGGGGAACTGATCCGCGACTTCGGCGGTGGGGTCTGGAAAAATCGTTCCTTCAAGGCCTGTCTGCCCGGAGGAGCCTCGACTCCCTATCTGACCGCCGAGCATCTCGACGTGGCTCTCGATTACGAGCCCCTGGAGCAGGTCGGAACCCGGCTGGGCACCGGAGGAGTGGTGGTGTTCGACGATCGCACCTGTATGGTGGCGGCAACCCTCAACCTTTTGCGATTCTTCGCGCGCGAGAGTTGTGGATGGTGCACTCCCTGCCGCGATGGTTTGCCGCTGGTCTGCTGGTTGCTGGAGCGTCTCGAACGGGGTGAAGGAACCCGAGAGGATCTGACCATGCTGCAGGAGCAACTGAGCCATATCAACGGCCGCTCCTTCTGCGCCCTGGCTCTGGGAGCCATGGGCCCGGTAGATGGTTTGTTGCGGCATTTCACCGAGGAAGTGGAAGACCATATTCGCATGGGACGCTGCCCCTTGCAGGATTGATATTCTAGCAAGTGTCCATCCGGAATTTCCGGACGGACACTTGGCTATTTTCGTATTGGAAACGCGGAAGAGGACCGTTTCCAGATAAATGTCAGCAACCCCGGAACCTTGAGATCACAAGCATGCCGACACTGACTATCGACAATCAGACCATCACCGTGCCGGAGGGGACAAACGTTCTCGAAGCTGCCAGACAACTCGGCATCGAGGTCCCGCATTTCTGCCATCATGAGGCGCTCGGTTCCGTAGGCGCCTGCCGGTTGTGTGCGGTCGAGTTTTTAGAGGGGCCGGTCAAGGGCATTCAGATGTCCTGCATGGTATTGGCCAAGGACGATATGGTGATCGATACCGGCAGCGACGGCGTTCTCGCTTATCGTGCCCAGGTGATCGAATGGTTGATGACCAATCATCCTCACGACTGTCCGGTATGTGACGAAGGCGGGGAGTGTCAGCTGCAGGATATGACCGTGGCGGGTGGTCACGGCGTACGGCGTTATACCGGTCCCAAGCGTACCTATCAGAATCAGGACCTGGGGCCTTTCATTGCCCATGAAATGAATCGGTGCATCCAATGCTATCGTTGCGTGCGCACCTACCAGGATTATTGCGGCGGAAAGGATTTCGGGGTCATGGGGACCCGGCAACGGCTCTATTTCGGACGTTTTTCCGACGGACCGCTGGAAAGCCCCTTTGCCGGAAACCTCGTGGACGTGTGCCCGACCGGCGTTCTGACGGATAAGACCTATCGCTATAAAAGCCGCATCTGGGATCTTCAGGAGGCGCCGTCCATCTGTCCGCACTGCTCACTCGGATGTGCCGTCGTCCCCGGTGCCCGATACCGGGAATTGCAGCGGCGTCGTGCACGGACCAACCGCCGGACAAACGGTCACTTTATCTGTGACCGGGGCCGTTTCGGTTACGCTTACGTCAACCACCCCGACCGACCCCGCGCCCCTCTGCTCGGACATCGACGGGTAACATGGCAGGAAGCGCTGGCCGCGCTGCAAAACCATCTGCATGAGTTCTGCGAACTGTACGGCGCCGGCAGTATAAGCATGCTGTCTTCGTCCCGAGCCAGTCTTGAAACCCAGTTTTTGACCAAGCGCTGGGCCAATGCTCTCGGCAGCGGCCAACTGTGTTTCGAAGCGCATCCGCGCCGGGACCAGGCTGCACGTGTTGCCGCATCGCAAGCTCCCGATCGCAGCGCCAGCCTGGAGGATATCCGCAGTTGCGACATGGCGGTGCTGGTCGGTGCCGATCCTCTGGCCGAAGCCCCGATGCTGGCCCTGGCCTTACGACAGGCCGCGCGTCGCGGAGCGCGAATTGTGGTGGTCGATCCGAGACCGGTGGCGTTGCCCATAGACTGCGAGCGGCATGCCGCCGCGCCCGAAGAGCTTCCGCGGATTCTGCAGGGATTGGCTCGTCCGCAACAGCACGCATTTGCCTCGGCTTCGGAAGAATTCGGCGGGGCGCTTGGCCGTGCCCTGCTCGAGGCGAAAAACCCGGTGCTCATCGGGGGAGGGGACCTCCTTGGCCCGCAGGGATGTCAGATGCTGTTGAAGGCAGCCGAAGCCTGTTCGCCAGCCGGCAGTCCGTGCCGCAGCATGCTGCTGCTGGCAGGCCCCAACAGCTTCGGTGGCGCCATGCTGAGTGACGATGGTCCCGGATTCGACGCCTTGCTGGAAGGTATGGAACAGGGGCGTATCAAGTCTCTGTTGTGCATCGAGGCCGATCCGGTGGCTGATTATCCGGATCGCAAACGGTGTCGTGCCGCCTTGGCGCGCCTTGATCTTCTGGTGGTTTTTGATTGCACCGCGACTGCCACGGTGCAGGAAGCCGATCTTTTTTTTCCGACCACCGCTCTGGAAGAGACTGCCGGAACCCTGCTCAATAACGAAGGGAGGATGCAGGCTTTCGAAAAGGTGTTTTCCGCAGGGACTCCCCTGCTGCAGAGCGCTGCCGGCGACCATCCGCCGCGATTTTTCAGCCGGGAGATCCCCGGTTCCCAGCCCCAGCCGGCCTGGATTACGCTTGCCAGGCTGCTCGGCCGGGATGCCGAGCTCGAGAAGGTGCGTCGGGAACTGGAAAAGATCGATCCGCGGTTTGGCGGTCTGGTTGGATTGACCGCCGAGAGCGAAGGGTGTCGGGTTGTTGCCCCGCGTCAGGCCCCTGCGCTGGCGGTGTCACCTGCATCCGGCGTTTCCGCCTCCGACCAGTTGCATCTGCTGGTTACGGAACACTTGTATGGATCGGAGCTGTTGAGCGATCTGTCACCTTGTCTGCAGGCGGTCAAGCCCGCCCCTTTTGTATGGTTGCACCCCCAGGACGTGGGCCGGCTGAAGTTGGAAGAGGGTAAGCCGGTACGGCTGTGTTCGTCGCTGGGAGAGTGGACGCTGGAACTGCGGATCAATGGCGATATTTCCCCTGGAGTAGCCATTGTTCCGCGTTTGCGGGGGACTGTTGTCGAGATGTTGGTACCCGGCAGCGAAACGATGCTTTGTCGGATCGAGAAGGCCTGAGCGATGAATGACGTGCTGTTGAACATTCTCCTGATTGTGCTAAAAGTTGGCCTGGTACTGGGTACGGTGCTGACGATGGCGGCCTATATGGTGCTGGCCGAGCGTAAGATTCTCGGCCGGATGCAGATGCGCTACGGTCCCAACCGTGTCGGCTGGGGAGGCATGCTGCAGCCCCTGGCCGATCTTATTAAGCTTTTGAGCAAAGAGGACCTGATACCGGAAGGGGCCGATCGCTGGGTTTTCATGCTGGCCCCCGCCATTTCCACCGTTACCGCTTTGCTGGCTTTTGCCGTGATCCCTTTCGGTCCATCGTTGCAGGTGTTCGGACGTTCCGTTCCGATGGTGGTCTGCGATCTGGATATCGGGGTTTTATATCTCTTCGCTCTGTCATCTCTCGCGGTTTACGGCGTTGCTCTGGGCGGTTGGGCCTCCCAGAGCAAATACTCGTTGCTTGGCGGGTTGCGGGCCATGGCTCAGATGATTTCCTACGAACTGGCCATGGGACTTGCCATCGCACCGGTAGTCATGACTTCCCGGTCTTTTTCCCTGACCGCCGTCGTTGAAGCGCAGCAGACCCTGCCCAACATGGTCCGACATCCGCTGGCCTTTCTGGTTTTTCTGGTTGCCGTCATGGCCGAATCGAAACGCACCCCGTTCGATATGCCCGAGGCCGAAAACGAGTTGGTAGCAGGCTATCATACCGAATATTCCGGGATGCGGTTCGGCATGTTTTTCGTGGGCGAGTATCTCAATCTGATCGTACTGGGCTCCATGTTGACGGTGCTGTTTCTCGGCGGCTGGTACGGGCCGTTGTTACCAGGAGTCTGCTGGTTTCTGATCAAGGTTCTCGGGGTGGCATTTTTCTTCATCTGGGTGCGCGGCACCTTGCCGCGATTGCGCTACGATCAGTTGATGGCTTTCGGTTGGAAAGTCCTTGTTCCGTTGGGACTGTTGAATCTTCTGATTACCGCAGCATGGATGATCTGGAGAGGCTGATATGGGTTTGTGGAAAGACATCAAGGGTACCTTCCTGCCGTTCTGGGTCACCTTGCGTTATCTGTTTCGCAGACCTGTAACCGTCTGCTATCCCGAACGCAAGCAGACCCCCGCGCCTCGATATCGTGGGCGGTTGGTATTGACTCGCGATCCCGATGGGGAAGAACGTTGTGTGGCCTGTTATCTCTGCAGTGCCGCTTGTCCGGTCGATTGTATTTCCATGCAGGCGGCCGAACGGGAGGACGGGCGTCGCTATGCCGCATGGTTTCGTATTAATTTTTCGCGCTGTATCTTTTGCGGTTTGTGCACCGAGGCCTGCCCTACGCTGGCTTTGCAGACGACAGCGGAATACGAACTTGCTACCAGGGAACTGTTGCAGGTGGTATGCGAAAAGGATGAGTTGCTCATCGATGGTTGCGGCAAAAATACCGAATACAATTTTTATCGCCTCGCGGGGATCGGCGTAGTGGCACCGCGCGGCGGCAACCCGGGCGAAACTCCTCCGGAGGATATCCGAACCAACATGCCCTGAAACAGGGGCTGAAGCAAAAAGGTGTGAAATATCCATGGCTACCTTGCTTTTTTACATACTGGCAGCGATCGTCTTGATGGCGGTGCTTTTGTGTTTGACCCGAAATAACCCTGTGCATGCCGTACTGTACCTGGTGCATGCCCTGTTCGGGTTGGCATTGCTCTATTTTCTACTTGGCGCTCCCATGCTGGCTGCCTGGCAGGTTATTCTGTATGCCGGTGCAATCATGGTTCTGTTCCTGTTTGTCATTATGCTGATTGATCCCGATCTGTTCGAAAAAAAAGCGTCGAGGGGCAGATTCCGCTGGCTTCCTGTCGGCTTTCTCAGTGGCGCGTTGCTTGCCTGCGGCGGGGTCTTGATTATGATGGACCCCCTTGCGGCCGGCGGTATTGTCAGGTATCGGTTGTCGCCAAGGGCCTTTGGCCGTGCATTGTTCGACGAATACGGTCTGGCGGTGGAAATCCTTTCCCTCATTTTATTGTTCGCGGCTGTGGGGGCTTTTCATCTTGGCCGGCGCCATAAGGGCAAGGAGGATGCTTCATGATTGTGCCTCTCGGGCATGTATTGTTGTTTGCCGGTTTGCTGTTCGTAGCCGGGCTTGCCGCGGTGCTGCTGAGACGTAACCTGATCATGATCCTGATCGGGGTGGAGATTATGCTCAATGCCGTCGGTCTTGTCCTGGTAGGCGCTTCGGCATATTGGCGGCATCCCTCGGGCCAACTTTTTGCCTTGCTTCTCATGGCGGTGGCTGCGGCGGAAATTTCCATAGCCCTGGCTCTGGTTGTCTATCTGAAGCGCAGCCGCGGCACGATCGATGTGAACCGTTTTGACGGGATGAAGGGATGATGGGCGAACTGCTGTTTCTGATACCGATGTTGCCGCTGTGTGGCGCTTTGATCATCATGTTTGCCGGCGGTCGCATGAGTCGCAAATTGCTGGCCGCTGTGGCAAGTTTTTCGGTTATAGCTTCCGCTTTGACGATTCTGTGGTTATGGCCTCTGGCAGCACCTCAGACCAGGGTATCCCTGTTCGACTGGTTCGAAGCCGGGGCTCTGCGAGTGCCGGTGGAGATTCTGTTCTCTCCCTTGTCGGCGGCCATGGCTTTGATGGTCACGGGAGTCTCCGCCCTGATTCACCTGTATGCCGCATCCTATCTGCATAACGATCCCGATGTTCGCCGTTTTTTCGCACTGTTCAATCTGTTTGTATTCGCCATGCTGATCATCGTTCTGGCGGACAACCTTCTGCTGTTGTTCCTCGGCTGGGAGGGCGTCGGTTTCTGCTCCTATGCACTGATAGGCTACTGGTATCGCAATCCGGGTTTTGCTGCGGCCGGACGCAAGGCCTTTCTGGTGACGCGTGCCGCGGACGTGTTGTTTGTTATTGCCCTGTTGTGGTTATTCCGCCTGACCGGCAGCCTGTCGATCGCAACCATTAATCAACAGGCGACATCCTTGCCGGCGGGAACCCTGACGATAGTGGCGCTGCTGCTTTTGGCCGGAGCCTGCGGCAAGTCGGCCCAACTGCCCTTCAGTTCCTGGCTGCCTGACGCCATGGCCGGACCGACGCCGGTGTCGGCTTTGATTCACGCCGCCACTATGGTGACAGCAGGCGTTTATCTGTTGTGCCGGCTGTTCCCTTTGATTTCCCTTTCGCCCACCGCTCTTGCCGTTATTGGCCTGGTTGGGACCGCCACCGCCTTTTACGGCGCCAGTTGCGCGCTGGTTCAGCGGGATATCAAACGTTTACTGGCCTATTCAACCATAAGTCAGGTCGGCTACATGTTTCTCGCCGTTGGTGCAGGTACCGTTACGGGCGCTATGTTCCATTTGATTACCCACGCGTTTTTCAAAGCGCTGCTGTTCATGGTGGCCGGCGCCGTCATTCATCTGGCCGCCGGAGAACAGGACCTTTTCCGTTTAGGTCAATTGCAGAAGCGGGCACCATTGCTTTTCTGGTTGTTGCTGGCCGGTGCGCTGGCACTGGCGGGCATGCCGCTTACAGCCGGGGTTTTCTCCAAGGATGCCATTCTGGTAGCCTGTTTCGCCCTGAATTCTCCCTGGTGGACCGGTCTCGGTGTCGTCGGCCTGATTACCGCGTTTCTCACTGCTCTTTATGCTCTGCGTCTGGTCTATCTACTGGCTGCCGATCGCGACGTCACCATAGGGCATGGCCCCGTGCCGCGGGGGATGATCTGGCCTCTTTTGCCCCTCGGCTTGCTTGCGCTGGTGGGCGGCCAACTCAACCTGCCCGAAGTATGGGGTGGCGGTACCGCCCTGCAGCGATGGTTGCAGACCCCTTCGGGAGGGGTGGGCACCCATGCCGTAGAGTGGGGACTTGCCATTGTGACCTTGTTGCTGTTTGTTGCGGCCTGGTTGGGGGTACGATACCGTTTTCGTGCCGTGCCGATGCCTCCCGGGGGGGGCGTGGCGGCTTTTTTCACCGACGGCTGGAAAATTGATGCACTGGTTCGCAATGCGGTGTCAAAGCCTTATGAAGCGACCGGCCGCTTGCTGGATGGTTTTCCCGAACGCTGGTATACGGCTGTTCTGCCCGACTGGCTCGGAAGGCTGTGCCAGTCGGCCGGTCGATATTTTCGTACCTTCACATCCGGTTATGTAACTCACTATCTTTCCGGTATGGCCTGGGGCACGTTTTTGCTGCTGGCAATACTTCTGATAGGGTTGTTGCGGTGATATCCGCTGAACTTTCAAATCTACCTGTGAGCCAAGCATGAATGGTCTGTTACAGATACCCGCGTTGTCCGTTTTGCTTTTGTTGCCGCTGGTCGGCGCCCTGGGCTGCCTTGCCTGGGACCGGCGTGCCGCCATTTTTACGATACTGCTTGAGGTCGGTATAGCTCTGACGCTCCCTTCAGAAGGGGGTGCCGTATCGTCCTGGATACGGTATGAGGACTGGCAGTGGATCGAGCGTTTCGGTGCCCGGTTCAGCCTCGGCCTGGACGGTTTTTCCTTGTTGATGGTATGGCTGACCCTTGTCTTGATGGCTGTAGCCATCGGCATTTCCTGGTTTCGCTACCAGCAGGCCGGGTTTTATTCACTGTTGTTGATCAGTTGCAGCGGCGTTTTAGGTGTTTTCCTGGCGCAGGACCTGCTGCTGTTTTATCTGTGCTGGGAAATCATGTTGCTGCCCCTGGTTCTCTGTATCGCTTTGTGGGGAGGCACGAAACGTATCCAAGCCGCCTTCAAGCTGCTGTTGTTTACTCTGGCTGGCAGTCTGTTGATGTTGTTGGCGTTTTTGATCCTGTTTTTACTCCACGGCCGTCAAACAGGCGATTACAGTTTTGCCTTGCAGGCGGTGATGTCCACCGCCGTACCGCCGGACCTTGCCGGCTGGCTGTTTGCCTGCCTGGGGTTGGCATTCCTGGTCAAGGTGCCGGTCGTGCCTCTGCACGGGTGGTTGCCCGATGCTTATGAGGAAGCCCCCACGGCTGTTACTTTGCTGCTTTCCGGCGTGCTTGCCAAAGCTGGTGTGTTCGGTCTGGTACGGCTGGCGTTGCCGTTGTTTCCGGCGACATGGCCGGATTATACGTCTCTGATGGCGGTTCTAGGACTTGTGAGCATCGTCTATGGCGGCTGGATGGCTTATACGCAAACCGATCTTAAGCGTCTGGTGGCCTATGCGTCCGTTGCGCATCTCGGATTTATCGTGTTGGGGCTGGCTGCCGGCAATGCCATGGCCATGCAGGGCAGTCTGCTGCAGCTTTTCAACCATGGAATAACCACCGCCGCATTGTTCGTCCTGGTGGCGTTTGTGGAACGGCGAACCGGCAGTCGGAAACTCGGTGATCTCGGAGGACTGTGGGCTCGGGCACCGCAACTTGGAGCCCTGATTCTGTTTTTCTCCCTCGCGGCTCTCGGACTGCCGGGGCTGAATATTTTTACGGGTGAGATACTCATTCTCCTGGGGGCCTTTGCTTCCCGGCCCTGGTGGGCCGTGGTCGGAATGGTCGGAGTCTTGCTGGCAGCCTGCTACATGCTGCGCCTGGTGCAGGAGGTAGTGTGGGGCGAGCCGCGCGGTTCAGAAACCATCGCGGACCTTCACCGTGGTGAAGTGGCATTGCTTGCGCCGATGGCCGGGCTGGTGTTATGGTTCGGTCTTTATCCCCTCCCTTTCCTGCACCTGCTGCATAATCCCGTGGAAAACATGCTTGTTCATCTTGTTATGAAAGGGGGGCTGCCATGACCTGGGATATGCTGCCGGCTCTGCTCCCGCTGCTGGCTCTGTTCGTCGGATCTGTAACGGTTTTGTTTTTGCCGGCGCGACGAGCTCTGCCGTTTGGTGCCTGGTGTGGCTTGCTCGTTATCGGTCTGATCTGGTGGCCCGGCATCTCCTCGGAAGTTCCTGCGCCATTGGTTTCAAGTGGTGGTTTTGCCAAAGTGTGTACAACTTTGTGGGCGCTTATAGGTGCGGCAACCTGCCTGTTAGCCAACCGTTGCTGCTTAAACCGTCGATTGGAGCGCAGAGAATTCGCCGCCCTGATCCTTTTTGCCGTGTTTGGGATGGCGATCCTTTCCGCAAGTACTTCCCTGGTTTCTCTGTTTCTGGGGCTGGAGGCCATGACCCTGGCTTTTTACGTCCTTATCGCGTTCAATCGCGAAAATCCCACCGGTGCCGAGGCAGGGCTCAAATATCTGCTGCCGGGTTTTCTGGCGAGTGCTCTGCTTTCCTTCGGAATCGCCCTGGTGTATGCCGCCACCGGCAGTTTTGACCTTCCTGAAGCGGTGTTCCTTTCCGCTGCGGTTGCGCCCATGTCATCCGTTGCCCTGCTGGGCTGGGCGCTGATTCTTTCCGCCGTAGCTTTTAAAGCTTCTCTGGCACCTTTTCACCTTTGGACGCCAGACGTCTATCAGGGAGCTCCTTCACCGGTGGCGGGGCTGCTTGCCAGCGGTTCCAAGGGAGCCGTAATCGCAGCACTGCTTGGCGGCATGCCTCTGGCTCTTCTTGTTCCCATGCGGCCGCTGTTGGCCGGCCTGGCGGCGCTGTCCATGATAATAGGTACCTTTGCCGCTCTTCCCCAAACCAATGTTAAGCGGATGCTGGCCTATTCCTCGGTCGTCCATATGGGGTATCTGGTCCTGGCATTGCTCGCAGATCAACAGGCCGGCATACAGGCCGGCATGTTTTATGTGATCACCTACGCAGCGGCAACGGTGGCGGCATTCGGATTGTTGGCGTCCATGTCCGACTCCGGCGGTGAGCCGGAAAATTACGCCGCATTGGATGGATTGGCACACAGGTCGCCATGGCGAGCAGGACTGTTCACATGTGTCTTGCTTTCCCTGGCCGGTTTCCCGCCTCTGGCCGGTTTTATGGGAAAGTTCGTTTTGTTCGGTGCCGCCCTTGAATCGGGTTATTTGTGGTTGGTTATCCTGGCCTTGTTGTCGTCTCTGGTGTCCTGTTATTATTATCTGCGCCCCATTATACGGATGTTCAACGTCGCATCAAAGGAAGGCGGGGGGGCTCCAGTCAATGGTGGTGAGCGTTTGGTTTTTGCTTTGTGCGCAGCAGTTATTTTGATTGCAGGGACGTACCCGGCACCCTTTTTCCGCTTGGTCGCGAATATGGTGCCTTGACGCCCGGAGGAGATATCAATGAACATCGACGAGCGCATAGCGCAGTTTCTGTCATCCGAATTTTTCGCTGTTGCCGGTGCTTCGGTCAATCGGGAGAAATACGGCAATAAGGTCCTTCGATGCTATCTACAGCATGGAAAACGGGTTATTCCGGTCAATCCCCACACCTCGGTTGTCGAGGGTCTTTCCAGTGTGCCGCATGTTTCCGATTTACCCCATACAGTTGAGGCTCTATCCATCATCACCCCTCCCCGAATTACCGAACAGATTGTCGAAGAAGCCATCTCCAAAGGTATCCGCAACATCTGGATGCAGCCTGGCGCCCAGAGTGCGCATGCCGTAGCGCGTTGCGAAGAAGCCGGTATCAATGTTATTGCCGACGGCAGTTGCCTGTTGGTGGTTTTGGGATACCATGAATCCTGAAATAAAATAAAACCGTGTTCTTTTTCGTCGGTTGATATATCCTGACGCATACCGTATTATATTACACCATTCTTAAAGAAGACTTACTCCTCGACTGTAACGTATACGCCCGTCGGAGCTAACCTCCTTTTTTTTCAGAATTTTTCTTGCCCTTGCGTTATATGGCATGATATATAGCGAAGGTGTTTTTGCTGGTCTGCTGGCAGGGTTCGGATTCTTTTATGGAGTCAACAACCGTTCTTCTTAAAACTTATCAGGATCTTCGGAATGTATCAGAATGAATGATAAGGATGAGTATAAACCTCGAAGGCAAGTAGTAACCAACATTAGGGTCCCGAACTCCGTTTGGAAAAAACGGGTATGTGATACCTTTGTTGAGTTGCTTATTATTCCCGAAGGTTTTTCGGGAAAACTGGTGATCTCCTTTAAAAACGGGGGCATCAGTTACATAGAAAAAACAGAAACATTCAAGTAACTTGCGCTAATTTCGACCTCTGTTTTAGTACAGACCCAACGAAACCCGCATTGGATACCGATTGAAACGGTATTGGTGCGGGTTTTTTTATTCTCGTTGCAAAGTTCATAATCCGGATAGGAATTTTTCAATTAATCGGATCAACAAACTTGGAGTTGTTGGCCGAGGAAGGAGGTTTTAATGGCTATAGTAAAATGTGCAATCTGCGGTGCAGAGGTAGATAGCGAATATTATGGTGTTAAACAATGTTCCAATTGTGGTTTGTGGTTTTGTCATAAGCATCTGGGTCAGTACAAATCCCAGTGTATCGTATGTAAGGAATATGCGTTAAAAAACAAATACGGAAGATAGGTGTTGCAAAACAGGCGGATCGGTGAGCCCTTCCGTAAACCGCTTCAAGTTCGTGCCGTTTTTTTCACATCGATAAGCATTAGGAATTGATGAAAAAACGATCAATTATGTGATGTCGCAAAACTGAAATACTTTAATGTTTCGGCATACTCTCCCGTCGGAAAATTCTTTTTCTTCAAAAATTATGCAAGGAGTCTGAATCATGAAAGTGTGTTTTCCCATTTCGGAAGACCTCGGAATTGACAGCATTATTTACGGGCATTTCGCTTCTGCGCCCTTTTTTCTCATTGTGGATACAGAGTCGCGGGAAACAACTACTGTGGCTAATAATGATCCCGATAATCCGCTATACGGTTGCAACCCGTTTGCCGCTCTCAAGACCTATGAGATAGACGGCATTGTCGCTGCCGGCATGGGGGATAATGCTCTGAAAGCCATGAATCTCTGCGGAAGTCGGGTTTACGAGGCTCAATCCGAAAACCTCATCGACAATATGGAAATGTTTAAGCGGGAAGAGCTTCCGGAAAGCATTGTGCAAAACAGTGCGGCAGCCGGGAGATGCTCCGGTGACGATGAAGGGGGCGAGAGTTGCGGCACGGGATCTTGTGATCACAGTCATGAACATTGACGCCGGCCAAGGAGAAATTTCCAGAAAAAAAAAGGTGAGCCAGTCTTACCGATAGCTTTGCGAATACAGGATTAGCAAGCCTTATGTTGTCCTTGTCCGGGCGCTTGGATCACCAATGATTGTTATAAATAGTTGTTTACGGTAACCATAAGGTTTTTTTGTCCGTAGCTGTTATTTTTGTCTTGCTTGTTAGTATGTGCTTTGCTAAAACGGGTCTCACGCCGGATCGATTTTTCAAAACGAAACGGTGTTAGAAAAGTTTTCGATGTCGATCCCCTCCACCGATCGAGAGTCTGCACGGCTATTCATAGTGTCGCAGTTTTAATCATGGGGGGCGTTGTCTGGGTTGTCGCCGGACGTTTTTTCAAAAGAACTTAGCTTTGCAGAATTCATCGCCAAATACGCAGGTGAGAACCATGCATATCCCTGAACTTTGTTATCAGGACAGGCTATTGGAACAAAAAAGTCGCATCCGAGCTCAAAAGCATTCCGGCAAGCGGGGGGCACGCAATGTCGCCGCCTGCAAGAAAGCCATCGCGAATTTCCTGGCAAATACTGAACTGATTACGCCGGATTTCTCCGGCAAATTGGTTATCTCCTTCAAGGATGGTGGCATCAGTTATATCGAAAAGGTCGAGCAGATCAAATAACAGCAATCTCAGTTCCATAACAGAATAAAACAGTCACGCGCTTATTTCGTCCTCTGCTTTGGCAGACTTACCGAAACCCGCATTGATTCCTGTTTTTACAGGATATTAATGCGGGTTTTTTGTTATTTGCATACAAGGAAAATGAACATGCTACAAATTATGCCCGTTGAGCAAGCTGTAGGAAAAATTCTATCCCACGATATTACCCGTATCGTGCCGGGAGAATTCAAAGGGCGGGCCTATAAAAAGGGCCACATGATCACGAATGAAGATGTGCCAAAGCTTAAGCAACTCGGGAAAGATCACATATATGTACTGAATCTCAGCGATGATCTGGTGCATGAAGATGAAGCCGCCGAGCGTATTGCCAGGGTGATTTGCGGCCCGCATCTCTCTTTTGGCGAGCCGAACCAGGGCAAAATCGAACTCGTGTCGGATTTGAGCGGTCTGCTCAAAATCGATGTGTCGCTGTTGCAGCAACTCAACGAAATTCCTGATATCACAATTGCCACGCGTTTGACCAACCAGCCGGTATGCGTCGGAACCACGGTTGCCGGTACTCGTATCATTCCCTTGTTTACTTCGGAAGAAAACCTGCTACGTCTCGAAAATCTCTGCCGCGAAAATGGCCCCCTGCTGTCGGTAAGGCCATTCCAGCACCGTCGGGTAGGCTTGATCACCACGGGAACCGAAGTCTATCTCGGCCGTATACCGGATGGTTTCGGTACGATCGTCAAAAGGAAGTTTGAAGCGATGGGCAGCGAAGTTTATCGGCAGGAGATCGTTCCTGACGATATTACCGCGATCTCCAACGCCATTCACGGCCAGATCGTTGAAGGCGCCCAGATGGTCGTCCTGACAGGGGGAATGTCCGTCGACCCCGACGATCTTACCCCGTCTGCCATTCGAGCTTCGGGCGCCCAGGTTGTCATTTACGGTGCCCCTACCTATCCCGGCGCAATGTTCATGTTGGCAGATCTGAACGGCGTTCCGGTGATCGGGCTGCCGGGGTGCACCATGTATCATAAAGCGACTGTTTTCGAACTCGTTGTTACCCGTCTGTTGGCCGGCGAAAAGGTTTCTCGCGCCGATATACTCGCCCTTGGGCATGGGGGGCTTTGCGCAGGCTGTCAGGAATGTCACTACCCCAACTGCGGATTCGGCAAATGTTGAGAGTTCGCAATCTGAAAAGTATCCTTTTTCTAACAAGGTACGAACAACAAGGAGGAAGAAAGGCATGATCAAGAAGACCTTGAATGTCAACGGTATCGACCGTGTCCTGATCATCGATCAGGAATCGCTGCTCAGCGATGTTTTGCGCAAGCAGTTGCAACTGACCGGTACAAAGGTCGGTTGCGGGACCGGTCAATGCGGCGCCTGCAGTGTCATCGTAGACGGCAAACTGGTGCGCTCCTGCGTGACCAAGATGAAGCGGATTCCCGACCTGGCCAAGATCATCACCATCGAAGGAATCGGTACGCCCCTGAATCTGCACCCCATTCAGAAGGCCTTTGTCAAACACGGCGCAATTCAGTGTGGTTTCTGTACTCCGGGTTTCGTCGTGTCGACCCAGCTGCTGCTTGAGCAGAATTCCGATCCGACCCGCGAAGAAGTGCGTGACTGGTTCCAGAAGCATCGCAATGCCTGCCGCTGCACCGGCTACCTCATGATCGTCGATGCGGTCATGGACGCCGCCAAGGTGATGCGCGGAGAAATGTCGGAATCCGCCCTCGACTGGAAATTGCCTGCAGACGGCAAAATCTACGGTACCTGCATGCCGCGTCCGACCTCGGTGGCGAAGGTTTGCGGTCTGTGGGATTTCGGCGAGGACATGCGTGAGCAGCTGCCGGACAACACCCTGGAGTGCGCCCTGGTGCAGGCGGAAGTCGCCCATGCCAACATTTTGGGCATCGACACCTCCGAAGCGGAAAAAATGCCCGGCGTGGTGAAAGTGGTCACCCACAGGGACATCAAAGGTAAAAACCGCATTACCGGTCTGATCACCTTCCCCACCAATAAAGGGGACGGCTGGGATCGTCCGATTCTCAACGATGAGAAAATCTTCCAGTACGGCGACGTTATGGCCATCGTGTGCGCCGATACCCGCGAACACGCCAAGGCGGCAGCGAAGAAGGTGAAAGTCGATCTCGAGGTCCTGCCGGCGTACATGAATGCCATGGCGGCCAAGGCCGAGGACGCCATCGAGATTCATCCCGGTACCCCGAACGTTTACTACGATTGTATTCTCAAAAAAGGCGACGAAACCAAGCCGCACTTCGAAAAGGCCGCTCACGTCATCGAAGGCACCTACTACTTGGGCCGGCAGCCTCACATGCCCCTCGAGCCGGATGTAGGATTCGCCTATATCGACGATGAAGATCGCGTCGTCGTGCATTCCAAATCGATCGGCATCCATCTGCATCACGCCATGATCTGCCCGGGGCTCGGCCTCGAGCCCAGTCAGCTTGTGCTGCGTCAGAATCCCACCGGCGCCACCTTCGGCTACAAGTTCAGCCCGACCATGGAAGCGCTGGTCGCCGCTGCCACCATAGCTACCGGCCGTCCCTGCTTCCTTGGCTACGACTGGTATCAGCAGCAGACCTACACCGGCAAGCGTTCGCCTGCATTCCTGAATGTCCGTCTGGCCGCCGACGAGAATGGCAAATTCCTCGCTGTGGAAACCGACTGGGATCTCGACCACGGTCCCTATTCCGAGTTCGGCGACCTGGTAACCTGTCGCCAGGCCCAGTTCACCATGGCCGGTTACGACATCAAGCATTTCCGCGGCCACGGCCGTACCGTCTGCACCAACCACGCCTGGGGTTCCGCGTTCCGCGGTTATGGTTCGCCGCAGGCCTTCCTGGCCGGTGAATCGTTGGTCGATGAACTTGCCGAGAAAATGGGTGTGGATCCTCTCGAGCTGCGTTACAAAAACCTCTATCGTCCCGGCGCCACCACCCCCACCGGGCAGGAACCGGAAGTTTTCTGCTTCCCCGAGATGTTTGACATCCTGCGTCCCAAGTACAAGGATGCTCTGGAGCGGGCAAGAACCGGCTCCACCGAAACCAAAAAGCGCGGCGTCGGCATCTCCCTCGGCATCTACGGTTGCGGTCTGGACGGTCCGGACACCTCCGGCGCTTGGGCTCGGTTGGAAAAGGACGGCAGCGTTACCGTCGGTACGGCCTGGGAATGCCACGGCCAGGGTGCGGATATGGGTACGGTCGCTTTCGCCCATGAAGCCCTGCGCCCGCTTGGTCTGACCCCTGATCAGATCCACTTGAGCATGTGCGACACCGCGTTACACCCCAATGCCGGGCCCTCCGGCGGCAGCCGCCAGAACGTCGTTTCCGGTAATGCCATTCACGCAGCCTGCGTCAATTTGCTCGGGGCCATGCGTAAAGACGATGGCACCTATCGCACCTACGACGAGATGGTCGCCGATGGAATCGAGGTTCAGCAAGAGGGCACCTTTACCACTCCCTGTACGCATATGGACCTCGAAGATCAGCAGGGTAATCCTTTCTGCATCTACATGTACGCTCTGTTCATGTCGGAAGTCGAAGTCGATATCAACACCGGCGAGACCAAAGTGTTGAAAATGACCTATGTCGGCGACAACGGCACCATCTCCAACCGTCTGTTGGTTGACGGCCAGGTCTACGGCGGTCTGGCCCAGGGTGTCGGTCTGGCTCTGAGCGAGGATTTTGAATTCATCAAGGAACACTCGCACATGATCGGCGCCGGGTTCCCCTTCATCAAGGACGTTCCCGACGACATGGAGCTGATCTATGTGGAGACGCCGCGTAAAGACGGGGCGCTCGGACAAGGTGGTTGTGGTGAAGGTCCGCTGACTTCTCCGCACGTCTCCATCGTCAACGCCATCAAACATGCTTGCGGGGTTCGCATCCGCGCCCTTCCGGCATATCCCGAGAAGGTTCTGCAGGCACTGCAGTCCGAGAAAAAGTCCTTCGACGTGGAGGACGCACTGGAAGGCGGCTGGATTTGCGACAGCGTCGATGCGGTATCGCCCCGCAAAAAGAAAAAAGCCCAAAAAACAGCCGGGACGGGTGCTCAGCCCGCAGCTGCTGACTGATCATCTTTAGTAAATGCAATACCCTAGCCTCCGGCACCGGTTTTTTTCCGGGTGACGGTGCCGGAGGCTTCTTTGTTATGTCATCAGTACGATGGAGAGCGCCGGGCAGCTCTTCATCGCCTTCTTTTATCAGATACCGCTATCAGAATATGCAAATTAATTATTAATCAGGGGACTATTCCCGTGTTCGTTCAGGTGGCGCCGATGTGTTCCCTGAGCAATAAGCCAAAGGAGAAGGAAGTACTCGATGGAAAAAGAACAACGCATCGCATGGGAGGCCCAATGTATTCAGGAAGAACCTCCGGCCTGTTCGACGACCTGTCCTTTGCATGTTGACGTCCGGCAGTTCATGAAGGAGATGGCCGAAGGCCACGTGAACGAAGCCTACAAGGTGTTGCGTAAAAATCTGCCTTTTGTAGGGATTTTAGGGCGCATTTGCACGCACCCCTGTGAGACAAAATGTCGCCGGGGCGAAGTCGGAGGGGCTCTTGCCATCGGCTCTCTTGAACGGTTTTGCGTAGAACACTACGGTTCGCCTGACCGGGTCAAACTCCTGCCCCGCAAAAGCAAGACTGTGGCGGTGGTCGGTGGCGACGTTGCCGGCCTTGTCGCTGCGCATGATTTACGTAAAAAGGGGTACGGAGTAAGTTTGTTGGAGGCCGGTAATCAGCTGGGACAAAGCTTTCGGGAATATTCGGAGGATATGCTGCCAGGTTCGGTGATCGAGGAAGAATTGGGTGCTCTGAAGGACATGAAGGTGGATGTTCGGTTCGGTGTCACCCTGGATGCCGCTGCCTTCGAGGCCCTATGCACCGAATTTGATGCCGTGTTCGTCGATCGCACCTCCTCTGAGTGCGCGTCGCTGCCCCTGGAAAAGGATAATGACGGCTTGATTGGTGTCGATCCTATCACCGGTGGTACTTCATGTCCGGGAGTTTTTGCCGGCGGGAAAGAGGGCGAGGTACCGATAATGTTGGCCGCAGATGGCCGTAAGGGCGCATTGTCCATCGAGCGTTTTTTGCAGCAGGCTCATATGACCATCGGCCGGGAAAACGATGGCCCCTATGAAACCAGACTTTACACCAATCTCGAGGGAATCGCCCCGCTTGACCGGGTTCGTTGCGCCGACCCCGATGTCGGCTATACGCTCGGCGAGGCGGTGCAGGAAGCGACGCGTTGCATCCAGTGCGAATGTATGGAATGCGTCAAGGTCTGCCAGTATCTTGCGCACTACAAAAAATATCCTAAAAAATATATCCGCCAGTTTTTCAACAATGAAAAAGTTTTGCTTGGTGCTGCCCACAGTTCCAATCAGACGATCAATTCCTGTACCAATTGCGGACTGTGTGCCGAAGTCTGTCCGAATGATCTCCATATGGGGGAGGTCTGTCTCGAGGGGCGGCACGCGATGTTACAGGGAGACTATATGCCCCCCTCGGCCCACGAATTCGCCTTGCAGGACATGGAGTTCAGCACCAGTGATGAGTTCGTTACCTGTCGTCACCAGCCGGGCACCCAGCAGAGCGCCTATCTTTACTTTCCCAGTTGCCAGTTGAGTGCCACGGCTCCAGCCGAGGTCCTCGAATCGTACCGTCTCCTTTGTGAAAATCTGTCGGGCGGGGTCGGTATTCTGCTCGGCTGCTGCGGGGCGCCGGCCTATTGGTCTGGCCGCGAAGCCCTGTTTCGAGAGACTTTGAAAACGATTCACCAGCAATGGCAGGCCATGGGAAAGCCTGAAGTGATCACCGCCTGCTGCACCTGTCAGAGCGTGTTCAGCGAGCATCTCCCCGACATCCCGACCAAGCCGCTTTGGCAGATTATGGAAAACGACGCACTAATCGATAACGCCTGTCGGGAAAAGGATTCCGGAAAAACCATTGCAGTCGTCGACCCATGCAGTAGTCGTTACGATTCGGAAATACAGAACGGAGTGCGCCGCATCCTCGGCAATCTCGGGTTCGCCCTGGAGGAGTTGCCCCTCTCCGGCGAGTTGGCAGAATGTTGCGGATACGGTGGATTGGTTTTCAATGCCAATCCAAAACTGGATAACGCTATCGTGACACGCCGGGCGGGCGAAAGCGAGCGGGACTATCTGGCCTACTGTGCCATGTGCCGCGATAAATTCGTCCATGTTGGCAAGCGTACCGCGCATCTCATCGAGTTGCTGTTCCCTTCGGTGTCCGGCAACGATCCCTGGGCGCGGGGTTGGCTCTCCTGGTCCGAGCGCCGGAAGAACCGCCGGCGGGTAAAGGACGAACTGCTGGTTAATCTTGGTGAAACCGTGGAGCATACCGTGGAACCTTACGAAAAAATCGTTCTGCATATCGATCCTGAGTTGCTTCGCACTTTGGACAGTCGCCGCATTCTGGAGTCCGACCTGCGTCAGGTCGTTTTCCATGCCGAACAAACATGCAAGCGTCTGCGCCATAATCAGAGCGGCATGTTTCGCGCCAACCTCAAGATAGGCAATACCACCTTTTGGGTCGATTACGCCCCCGAGGACGGAGGTTATCGAATTCACAATGCGTATTGTCATCGTATGAACGTCACAGGGGTGAAGTAAATGAAGTTTTCGGAAGAAGAAATCCAGAACTGGAAGTGCGAGACATGTGGCGAAGGCCTGGTTATGAGGAAGGTGGAGTTTTCCTATATGAAGGGATCTTTCCACGCCGAATTGCCGGCCTGTCCCAAGTGCGGGCTGGTATTGATCACCGAGGAACTGGCCATGGGTAAGATGGCCGAGGCGGAAAAGGCTCTTGAAGACAAGTAACGTTGGTCAAGCCTGCCCCTTGGATAAACCCAACCTGTATGAATCCCCGGCACTGCGCAATGCTACGGGGGCGGCCATCCGCCCTGGAGGTTTGTCGGTCCTGAAAGCAGCATTGGAACGCTTCCCCTTTAAAAGAGGGGCACGGTTGCTCGATGTCGGTTGCGGCATGGGGGCCAGCGTCGCACTTTTGAGAAGTCGATATGATCTGCGTGCGATCGGCATGGATTTGTCGCGGGTTTTGTTGAGGGAGGGGGCAAAGAGGGTGGCCTCTTTGCCTCTGGCGCAAGCCAGGGCCGAAGCCCTGCCTGTGGCAGACGGCTGCCTGCAGGGGGTGGTCTGTGAATGTGTGTTTTCCCTGGTAGCCGACTCGAAACAGGTTCTTTCCGAATTCCGCAGGGTTCTTGTACCTGGCGGCCGGTTCATCATGAGCGACATATATCGCCGTAATCCATCGGACAACAAACAGGCCCTGCCTTGCAAAAGCTGTTTTTCAGGGGCCAGCGACCGAGAGAGGATTCTCGGTCATCTGATCGATGCCGGATTTACCCTGCATCTGTGGGAGGATCATTCGCACCTGCTGAGAGAACTTGCCGCAAAGTTGATTTTCATGCACGGTTCCATGTCCGCATTCTGGGAACAGTTTGTCGGGGGAAGCAACGGCCGGCAGATGGAACAGGCGGTGCGGACCATGCGTCCAGGGTATTATCTGGTTGTAGCTGAAAAAACATGATTCGATGAAATATATCGATTTTTCGCATGGGTCAAACTACAGAAAATACCCATTACTGGTGAATTTTTATCCTGATTTCCGTAAGTAGTCCGGCAGTATAGTTCACTGCCGTATGGAAGAGGGCTGTTTTTAGGTTCGTTTCAATAGTCTTGAAGCTTCGCAACCGCTCCGGCGAGACCCGGAATAAAGGAAAAACCGATGAACAATGAAATGTCCCGCATGTTGGAACTGGTCACAAACGGCTATTACTGCAGCCAAATCCTTCTGACGCTCGGATTGGAAAACCGAGGACAACACAATCCGGACCTGGTGCGTGCCATGGCCGGTCTGGCCCATGGCGCCGGCTTCGGCGAAGGTACTTGTGGAGCCTTGACCGGTGGTGCCTGTCTGCTGGCTTTGTATGCAGGCAAGGGGCGCGACGAAGAACAGGAACACGAAGCTTTTATGACAATGCGCAGCCAGCTTGCGGATTGGTTCAAGGAGGCGGTTGGCGGACAGTACGACGGCATCGATTGCGAAACCATTGTCGGCGACGGCGAAGATAAGGAGATACGATGCGGACAGATTGTCGCCGCAGTCTATTCCAGGGTTATAGCCCTGCTTCACGAGCACGGCATCGACCCCATGGAGGACGCTCGTGAATGAGGCGGCAGCCAAGCCCTGGAGCACGGAAAGCCTTTGCCCGGTGTGTTTGAAACGGATATCCGCCGAGCGGGTAATCGACGGGCAGGAGGTCTGGTTGGTAAAATCCTGCCCGGAACACGGAGAGACTCGTACCGTACTCTGGCGCGGGGAGCCTGATTTGGCGGAGTGGCAGCGTCCCAAGATCCCTTCGCAACCTCCGGTCTGTTTCACCGAACCGCAGCTTGGTTGCCCGTACGATTGCGGATTGTGCAGCCATCACGGACAGCATAGCTGTTCAGCCCTTTTTGAAATTACCTCCCGTTGCAATATGAATTGCCCGGTCTGCTTTGCCGACAGCGGCTCGTCGGCAGAAAGCGACCCCTCTCTCGATACCATCGAAACCTGGCTCAAATCGGTACGTCGGGCTTGCGGCGATCACATCGTCATTCAACTTTCCGGCGGTGAGCCGACGGTTCGGGAAGACCTGCCCGACATCATTCGCATGGTCCGTGCAGAAGGATTCGGATTTGTTCAGGTAAATACCAATGGCTTGCGTCTGTCAGGCGATCCGGCCTATGCCGGGCAACTGCAGGAAGCCGGTTTGACTTCTGTATTTCTCCAGTTCGATGGAACAACGGACGAGGTTTATCGGAGATTGCGCGGCCGTACGCTGTTGGACGAAAAAGTGCAGGCCATCGAAAACTGCATGCAAAGTCGACTGGGAGTTGTGCTGGTACCGACGCTGGTCCCGGGGCTCAACCAGGATGACATCGGGAATATCCTCAGGTTCGGAATGGAGCGTGCTCCCGGGGTGCGCGGCGTGCACTTCCAGCCGGTCAGCTATTTCGGTCGCTATCCGTCGGCTCCGGATAATACACAGCGTTTGACTTTGCCCGAAATCATCCGTGCCATCGAACAACAGACGGAGGGGGTGATGAAGGTTGAGGATTTCGCTCCTCCCGGCTGCGAGCACAGCCACTGTTCTTTTCACGGTAATTTTGTGGTGTTGGATAACGGCAAGGTGATGCCTCTCAGCAGTCAAAACGCCACGTGCTGCAGCAAGCCCTCTCCGGCGGCAGAAGGTGCCATGAAATCGACCAGGTTTCTGACCCACCAATGGGCAGCGCCCGAAATTGAGATGCCGTTTGAGTCGAAGGCGGGGAAGAAAATATGCTGTGATTGCTCTGAAACCCCGAGCCTCGATGATTTTTTGAACAGGATCAAAACCCATACTTTTGCCGTTTCGGGCATGGCTTTCCAGGATGTCTGGAATGTCGATCTGGAACGCACCCGCAATTGCTGTATTCATGTCGTAGCTCCGGATGGCCGGTTGGTGCCTTTTTGTTTGTACAATCTGACGTCGGCTGACGGACACCCCCTTCATCGCGGAAAGAGTCATGCAGATATCGCCCCTTGATGCCTGGACGGCCAGTCAGATCGGACTGGTTTGCGGCGAGGACTTGTCCATAGCGGCTCTACGCACCTATCAATTGAAAAGGTTGAAGGAAACCCTCCGCCATGCGGTATCCAAAAGCCCCTTTTACCGGGAGCGTTTGGTCGGAGCTCCCCCTTGTCATAGTCTGGATGATTTGAAAGAACTGCCTTTCACTACAGCAAGGGATATTATCGAACAGGGGTTGCAGATGGTGGGGGTCTCCCAGGGGGAGATCGAGCGTGTCGTGACATTGCAAAGTTCCGGGACTACCGGTCAGCCCAAAAGACTTTACTTCACCAGGCTGGACCTGCAACGGACCCAGGACTTTTTTCGGTGCGGCATGTCCCAGGCGCTGAAGAGCGGGGATCGGGTGTTGGTTTTTTTGCCGGGTGACCTGCCGGACAGCCAGGGAAGATTGTTGGCGGAAGCGCTTAAGGTCCATGGCATCGACAGTGACGTTTACGGTCTGATAAAGGATCCCGAGGACGCCGCTGAACTGCTCGGCAAACGGGCTTATAACTGTGTCGTGGGAATCCCGATCCAGATATTGTCGGTTGTACGTCAACCAGCTGCAGTCCATCCCCGGGGTCGCATCGGCAGCGTGTTTCTGACATCCGATTACGTGCCCTCCGCGCTTGTCGAGGAAATTGCCCGAACCTGGGGGTGCCCGGCTTTCAATCATTACGGTATGACCGAACTCGGATTGACCGGTGGCGTGGAATGCCAGGCTCTGGCGGGTTATCATCTGCGTGAACCGGACTTTTTTTTCGAAGTGATCGATCCGACGACCGGGACGAACCTGCCGCCAGGGGAACTGGGTGAGGTTGTCGTCACCACTCTCGCACGTACCGGCATGCCGCTTATCCGCTATCGAACTGGAGATTTGGCTCGCTTCATTTCAGACCCATGCCCCTGTGGAAGCCGGTTGATGCGTATGAGTAAATTGCAGGGACGCCTGGCCGGACAGATCGATGTCGGCGGGCCTTTGAGGGTGTCCATGCCGCAGTTGGATGAGGCCTTGTTTCCCCTGCCCGGTCTGCTCAACTTTCGTGCTGCCCTGATTCTTCTCGATTCGGGAAAAACAGCTTTGCAGATGACCATCCAGACCCGCCGGGGAGCCGAACAGCGAACCCGGGTCAGTGTCGACAGACGCTTGCCGACCATTCCCGCATTGCGCGCCGCAATGGCTGGCGGAGTCCTGACCCTTCGACCGACAATCTCTGCGAAGGAGCCTTTCGCTGTATCCGCAACGATCAAGCGTACCATCGAACAATCAGAAAAGGAGTATGTCAGCGTTGAAACAACTTGTTGAAAAAATATGTGGATTTTTGGAAAAAGGTGAGCCTCTTGCCGTTGCGACTATCCTGACCCGCAGCGGGTCGGCGCCGCGGACCGCGGGGACGAAGATGATCATCCGCTCCAGCGGAGAGATTTCGGGTACGATTGGCGGCGGCCTGGTCGAGGCTCGGGCCCAGAAAACGGCTGCCGACATATTCGCCACACGTCAATCCCGCAGATTTGAATTCGATATGACCGGGGACCAGGCCGATACGATGGATATGATCTGTGGCGGGAAAGTTGAAATCCTGCTGGAATATATCGATGCCGGCGAAGAGAATAAAACGGTATTCGAGGCCTGGCTGGAAGCTTTGAACGCCGGACGGGAAAGCATGCTGATAACGCCGTTGCCCGAAGAAAACTGCAATCATTGCGCGAGTCGTTGTCTGTTGTATGCGGATGCGACCTGTTTCGGCCCGGCCCCCTTGCCGCAAGAAATTCGGCAGGAATTACTGTCGGCAACACGAAACAGCCGTTATCCGACCTTGATCGAGCTTTCTCAGGGGGTGTTTTTTGTTGAACCGAGTGATGCGCCCGCAACCCTGTTTCTGTTCGGAGCGGGGCATGTCAGTCAGCCGACCGCATTGCTGGCCTCCATGGTCGGTTTCAATACCGTGGTTCTTGATGATCGGGCCCAATTCGCCAATCGGCAGCGTTTTCCCAAGGCCGATGACATACGCGTGGTGCCATCTTTTGATGACTGTATGGCCGGTCTGGATATCGACAGCAACAGCTATCTTGTCATTATCAGTCGGGGCCACCGCCATGACCAGAGCCTTCTGCACCAGGCCGTGCAGACCGGTGCCGGTTATATCGGCATGATCGGAAGTCGCGGCAAACGTGACAAAATCTATGCGAATCTGCTGGGCGATGGTGTCCCCGGCGAGACTCTTGAAAAGGTCTATGCGCCGGTAGGGATGGCCATCAAGGCCGAAACGCCGGAGGAAATTGCCGTCAGCATTGTCGGTGAACTGATCAGAGTACGAGCCGAGTTGCACAATAATGAAGCATAAGTCCTTTGCCGCCATCGTATTGTCCGCCGGTTTTTCATCCCGCATGGGGGCGTTCAAGCCGCTGCTGCGCCTGGGAGACGAGACGGCTCTCGAAAAAGCGGTGAACTTGTTCCGCCACGCTGAAGTCGAACACCTGCAGGTTGTTGTCGGTCATCAGGCCGAGCTTTTGAAACCTCTGGTCGAACGCCTCGGAGTTTCCTGTACCGTCAATCCGAGTTATCGGGACGGGATGTTCTCCTCGGTTCAAAGCGCCATGCGCAAGCTGCCGGAGGGGACGGACGGTTTTTTTCTGCTGCCGGTGGACACTCCCCTGGTGCGGAGTCAGACGGTAAAGACCTTGCAACAGGCTTGGCGCACAACCTGCAAGGGCATCATTCATCCGGTTTTCCTTGGTGAACGCGGTCACCCTCCTGTCATCAGTACCCGTTATCGACAGATGATCCTGGAAAGCTCCGGGGAAGGCGGGCTCAAGGCGCTGTTATCGCCGTTTACGGAAGATATTCTGGAAATCGAGGTGCCCGACGAACATTGCGTCCTCGATATGGATACCCCACGGGATTATGCCTACCTTCGACATCGCTGGGAGAATTATGCCTACCCCTCCTATCAGGAATGCGAGCATTTGCTGACCCATCATTTCGTCGTTTCCCCAGAAGTTGCCGAGCATTGCCGGCAGGTGGCACGTGTTGCGGTGACCCTGGTGGTTAATCTGAATCGGGCGGGGCTGGATCTCAATCGGGAGCGGATTAAGGCTGCAGCGATGCTGCATGACGGATGTCGTGCGCAACCTGATCACGCTGCGGCCGGAGCGAAAGCCCTGTATGACCTCGGCTTCAAGAATGTTGCCGATCTGGTCGCTACGCACATGGACATAACCGTGTCGGAGGGTGATGATCCCCTGCCACAGGAAGTGCTGTATCTGGCCGATAAAATGGTTGCCGGCTCGCGCCTGGTTCCTCTTGAAGAACGCTTTGCGGGAAAACTGAAGCGTTTTTCCGATCAATCGGATATTCTTGAGGCGGTACAACGTCGCCTGGCAGCGGCCACCCGGATTCGTCAAAAGTGCGAAGCCATCATCAAGAAACCTTTGTCCGATTTGCTCTGTTCCAACGCGCTGGCTTCGTTGAAAGGATGACCGAGCATGCCCCTGACTCCTTCCGGTAACGAGCGATGTATCCTTTATCTGGTTCGCCACGGGGATTCGCGTCGGGACAAGGTCAAACGCTATATCGGCCAACGGGATCCATCGCTTAATCCGCGCGGTCGAGCCCAGGCCAGGTTTTTGCAGCTGCAACTGGCCGGTATTGACTTTACTCGCGTCTATTGCAGCGATCTGCGCCGTTGTCGGGAGACCGCCCGCATCGTCGCCGGACGACGTGGTTTGAGAATACGCCCGGTCAGCGATTTGAGGGAAATCGCGCTGGGTACGTGGGACGGTTTGGCCATGCATGAAGTCCGTCGTCGATTCCCCGATGCTTACGAATGTCGCGGCCGCGATATTTTCAATTATCGTCCGCCATCTGGAGAAAGCTTTGCCGATCTGAAAGCTCGCGTGATACCGGTTTTTCTCGATATCATGTATCGCGAAACCGGTCCGGTTCTACTGGTGGGACATGCCGGGGTCAACCGCGTGATTCTGCATTATTTGCTGAATCGGCCGGCGGACGCGTTCTTCGATATTCGGCAGGTCTACGGATGCCTCAATATTATCGAACGTCAGGGGAAGCGCATGATCGTGCGCGAAATTAATATTCGCCCTGAGCCGGAGGCTTTTTCCCGAGCCGGATGTGCGGCCCTGTCGATTTAACCCAATAATCATTGCAGGGGAATAGTAGATACGTGTTAACTCCCATCGCCCTGTCCATAAAAGTCGCCTTGATCGCCGTCGGTATCGATGCCATGCTGGGCACGCTGCTGGCCCGCGTCCTGGCACGCAGGGATTTCCCGGGCAAAGACCTGATTGAATCGTGCATCATGTTGCCCATGGTTCTGCCCCCGACTGTACTGGGATACGGTCTGCTCATGCTGCTTGGCAAGCGTGGCCCGTTAGGGCGGCTGTTACAGGAAACCCTCGATTTGCAGATCGTTTTTACCTGGTGGGCGGCCATCGTTGCGGCAGCGGTTGTCTCCTTTCCGCTCATGTATCAGAGCGCCAAGGCTGCTTTCTGCAGTGTCGATACCTCTCTGGAGCAGGCTGCCAGAACCCTCGGATCCGGAGAAGGGCGGGTTTTTATGCGCGTTACGCTGCCTCTCGCCTATCCGGGCCTGCTGGCCGGGGTTGTGCTGGCATTTGCCCGAGCCCTGGGAGAGTTCGGTGCTACTCTCATGATCGCCGGCAATATCCCCGGCAAAACCCAGACCATCCCGTTGGCCATTTTTTTTGCAGTGGAGACGGGCGATAACCAGTTGGCAAGGAATCTGGTGCTGGTGATTACGTTGTTGGCGTTTGCGGCAATGTTCTGGTTGAACAATTGGTCCAAAAAGAAGCTTCAGACCATGCAAAAAGGAGGCGATGGGTATGCTTAAGGCATCGATAGTCAAACGGCTGCCCAACTTTGCCATACAAGCCGAGTTCAAGGTTGCCCAGGGTATCCTGGTGCTGTTCGGACCCTCCGGCTCCGGCAAGACCACTCTTCTCAATTGCCTTGCCGGGCTGCAGAAACCGACATCCGGTCAGATTTGGCTAGGCGACAAGTTGTTTTACTCCTCTGCCAAAAACATCAATATTCCTGCTCGATGCCGCCGCATCGGCTATGTTTTTCAGGACTATGCCCTGTTTCCCCATATGACTGTCAAGGATAACGCGTTGTACGGAATGCCTTCAAGGACCGGTCGCTGCAGGAAGAAACTCGGTTGCCGGATGTCCGTGAAGGAGGTTCTGGACATGCTTCGGATTACCCATTTGCAGGACCGTTATCCGGCGCAGCTTTCCGGTGGCGAGAAGCAGCGGGTGGCACTGGCCCGGGCCCTGATGACGGAACCGGATCTGCTCTTGCTGGATGAGCCCTTGTCGGCCGTCGATTCCGGGACCCGACAGGCACTTCAGCAGGAATTGATAAGAATCCAGCATACCTGGAGCATCCCATTCGTTCTGGTCACGCACAGTCATAAGGAAATGGATGCGTTGGCCGATGAGGTGGCTTTTATCAAAAATGGAAAGGTCGCAGCATCGAGTCCATGGATGCTGTCTGCTGAACATACCACAAGACAGCGGGCCTGATGCATACAGGTTCGCAGGTTCACAGCTATTCGAAAGGAACGGATTTATGGATTTACTCCGTCAGGCATGCGCCAAATTGTCGAACCTTTGCGATGAACATCAACTCGACAGGAACAGCTCGGTAACTGTCCGGGTGCTTACTCCCGATGAAGCCATCGGTGCAAAGGCGGATAAGGATTTTGTTATCAAAAAAGGGAAAGAACGCGTTATCGAGGCTTGTTGGAACGGTTACCACGGTCAGGCTTTTACCGATCGTCCCGGCGATTGGCAGGACAGCCTCAACGCACTGCTGGCTTTGGACCTGGACCGTATCGAACAGCGGGCCATTTTTACCGCGGGGTTGAATGCTGTGCTTCTAGGACTGGGGTTGACCGAGAAAACCATTCACTGCAAGGACGACGAACCCGTCAAATGTGGTGAGGAATTCACCACTGAGCTTTATCAGCGTTTCGGCGTTAGACGTTTCGGTATGATCGGGCTGCAGCCGGCTATTCTGAACGCCATGGTGGAAGGTTTTGGTGCGGTCAGAATGCGGGTGGTTGACCTCAATGAAGACAATATAGGGCAGAAACGCTGTGACGTAAAAGTCTGGGATGGGGAGAAGGATCTCGAAAAACTTATCGAATGGTGTGAGATCGGGGTAGCCACAGGGTCTACGGTAGTCAACGGCAGTATCAATGAATTGCGGGAAAAGTTCGTCGCAGCTGGTAAACCGCTGGTGTTTTTCGGCAATACCATATCGGGAGTGGCCTCGCTCATGAAGTTGGAGCGCATCTGTCCCTTCGCCAGTTGATTCGATTGTAAGGTTTGCATCCATCCGGAAACCGCGGATGGAAACCAGTTTATCTTTCCACGGTTATATAGTCAGACATGATAAAAGATAACCAACTCATAGCTTTGTTTAACGCTCCGACGCGTGTGTTGAAGGCGGAGCGGCTGTTGCGCAAAGATGGATTTACCTGTCGTCTGATACCGGCGCCACGCGAAGTGGCTGAAGGTTGTGCCCTGGCTTTGCGTTTCAGTGTTTCAGACCAGACTGTCATTCTTGCGGAACTTGCCCGCCACGATCTGTCGCCGCGGCGGATGTACCGAAAACAGGACGGTGGTTTCCTGGCTGTTCCCGTTGAGGAACAAGCCTGAGGCAAACCCCGATTCCAATCTATTTTAGGAGGGGATCATGGCCATTTACCTGGATAATGCCGCCACCACCTTTCCCAAACCCGAAAGTGTTTATCAGAGTGTCGATACGACTTTTCGCAATCTCGGAGTCAATCCCGGTCGCGGCAGTTACCGACTTGTTCTGGATGCCGGGCACCTGGTGCTGGAGGTACGGGAAACGGTAGCCGGGTTTTTCGGCATAACCGACTCGTCGCGGGTGGTGTTTTGCGCCAATGCTACCGAGGCCATCAATATGGCATTGTTCGGCATTCTTAAAGCGGGCGACCGGGTCATCACCACGACCATGGAGCATAATGCGGTGAGCCGTCCCCTGCATGCACTGACGATGCGGGGGGTTGACGTGAACCGGGTTCAGGCCGATGCCGACGGTCGGGTGCAGCTATCGGCCCTTCGCGAAACCGTGCGCAATGCGCCGGGGCCGACGCGCCTGGTAGTCCTCAGTCATTGTTCCAATGTTACCGGTACCGTTCAACCCATCGAGGAGATCGGAAACTGGTGTCGCAGGGAAGGTATCCTGTTTATGGTCGATGCCGCGCAAAGCGCCGGGGTATTGCCGATCGATGTGGGAGCCATGGGTATCGATCTGCTGGCTGCACCGGGCCATAAATGCCTCCTGGGCCCTCCCGGTACCGCCATCCTTTATGTCGGCCGGAACCTGCAGCCGGCTCCCCTGATCTGGGGAGGGACCGGCGGCAATTCCATGTCTTTGCTGATGCCGGAAGAGTTACCGGAACGGCTGGAGAGCGGCACGCTCAATACCCCGGCGCTGGCAGGGCTGCGGGCCGGAATAGAATTTGTCAACCGGATGGGATTGCCGAAAATCCATCGTCATAAGATGGCATTGCTGGAGCGGTTGCGTCGGGGCTTGGGTAATTTTCCCGGTATCCGCTGTTACGGCAGCACCTGCGCGGAGCATCAGGGCGGGGTGTTGTCCTTCAATCTTGAGGGGCGGGATCCGGCGGAGATCGGATTTCTGCTCGATGATGAGTATGGTGTCTGCGTACGCACAGGTCTGCATTGTGCACCCGATGCTCATCGCAGTATAGGTACTTTGCCCAGCGGCACCATACGGGTGAGTCCCGGGTTGTTCAACACCGAAAAGGATATCGATGCCCTGCTTGCAGCTCTGGAGGAAATTATCGGCAGTTAGCTCATGTTCGTCCCGAAACCCCTGTTGAAAACCAGTTCAATGAAGGAATCCGGCCATCAGGTTTTCGGTTCAGGTCCCTGAAGGTAAAGAACCGGGGTGTTTATGGGAAGGAGGTATTATGCGTGCGGTCGTCGAAATTCTGATAGCTGTGTTTTTTCTTGTTGGGCTTTGCGTGGTTCCGTCCGTCGGGCTGGCCGGCAACCATACCGGCACCTCCTTACGCGTGTCGGCCGGCGTCGGTCTAAAAGATGCGCTCTTTGCCATCCAAAAGGCATATGCCCGAAAACAGCCGTCCGTGACCCTCGAATTCAATTTTGCCGCTTCAGGATTTTTGCGTAAGCAGATTGAGCAGGGAGCGCCCGTCGATCTTTTTCTGGCGCCCGGACGACAACATTTCCAGGCATTGCTGGAGGAAGGATATACCGATGCCGCGCATTCGTGTGCGCTGCTGGGAAATCGGCTGGCTTTGATCGTATCGAGGGAAAAGCGGCATGTCATCGAAAGTTTTGCCGATCTGGTCGACCATGCGGATACCATTACCATCGGCATGCCGGACATGGTGCCGGTGGGTACCTATGCGCGCCAGACCCTCAAGCATCTCGGCATGTGGTCCCGGCTTGAAAGACGCCTGGTGTATGGCAAGAGCGTCCGTCAGGTGCTGGCCTATGTCGATTCCGGCAATGCCGAGTAGAGTCCCTGAAATGTCGTTATTGTCAATGGCGATGCGGGCGTGGTGTTCGCCTCGGATACATCGTTGCTGACCAGCGCAGTGGTTGTTGCCATGGCACCGGCCGACAGTCACAAATCGATCGTTTTTTCCATGGCCGGCATGTCGGCCAGTCCTCGTCAGGCGGTTCTGGAGGAGTTTATGGCGTTTCTCACAGGGGAGGAAGCTGCCGCAATTTTTGTCCGCTGCGGTTTTACCCCGCTGGTCAGGGAAGATCGGGAAAAGGGCTGACGATTTTCCAGCCGTTGTCACGGTTTTCCCACTCCAGGCGCAGCTTGAGGTCTTTCAGGGTGTTTGACGGGAGCCGGTA
>ERZ1673962.101-NODE-101-length-71625-cov-40.746919_pt1 | contig 71625 bp, 67 predicted proteins | sample MGYA00580188_ERZ1673962 | MGnify/ENA primary metagenome ERZ1673962 (study PRJEB41334, sample SAMN05608104) | rock metagenome | biome: terrestrial subsurface; feature: shale formation; material: shale | place: USA: Pennsylvania ...
GGCCCAGAAACTTTTCCTTGCGGGTTTGACGGCGCTTGTTGCTGAACTCGCTGTCGGCAAATGTAAGTTGCTGATCCATCGGTGCGTCCTCAATCGTATGCAGCGGGCATTATCCCATGCGGCGGACTTATTCGCAGCTTCCTTAGCTGTTCATTTTGCGTTCATTTATCGTAGCGAAGCTGATACATTTAAACCGATGTTTATAGTTAGCGACAGGGTCATTGTATTAGAGCCGGGGCTTGCATAATGCTGCGAACGCGTATTTTGCCAATGATCTTCTGCATGCTGTCGGTTCTACTGCTATGTCAGCCATTGCAGGCACGCCAGACCGAGCAGGAAACCGTCATCCTGCAGCTTAAGTGGCTGCATCAGTTCCAGTTTGCCGGGTATTACGCTGCGCTGGAGAAGGGCTTTTTTGCCGACGAAGGGCTGAAGGTCGAGCTGCGTGAACGTGATCTGAGCCAAAACAACGTGGCTCAGGTACTCGATGGCGAGGCGGACTACGGCGTAGCGGATTCCATTTTGTTGCTCTACCACGCCCAGGGCGAGGGTGTGGTCCTGATCGCGCCTATTCTGCAGCACTCACCCAACGTCCTCATGGTGATGCGATCCTCCGGTATTGAAAGCCCGCGTGATTTGATTGGTAAACGCCTTGCCTTTTACGACAATGACTCCGAAGGGATCGGTATTTTAGCCATGCTCTCGGCCCAGGGAGTGTTGCGTGACGGGCTTGAGCGCGTCCCTTTCTCGGAACGCGTTGAGCGACTGCTCGGCGGGCAGGTCGATGCCATAACGGCTTACAGCACCAATGAGCCATTCCGTTTTCGTGAGCAGGGTCATGAAGTGGATCTGATCGATCCCAAACACTTCGGTTTTGATTTATACGGCGATATTCTTTTTACCAGCGAAGCGGAAGCCACACACCACCCTGAGCGAGTGGAGGCGATGCGCCGCGCAGTGCTGCGTGGTTGGGAGTATGCGCTGGAGAACAAGGAAGAGTTGATTGACCTGATTCTGGATAAATACAATACTCAGGACAAAAGTCGGGCAGCGCTGTTAAACGAGGCACTAGGGCTTGAGCAGTTGATAGCACCCTATACCGTCGAACTCGGCTCAATCAACAAGGGGCGCCTTGAGCATATTCTCAAGACTCTGCTGGCGCATGATCTGCTGGATGTGACGAGTGATCGTGCATTATCGAGTCTGGTGTTTGAGTCGAGCCGTCAGCGTGAGCTGGCGCTGAGTGCTGAACAACAGGCCTATCTGAACAGTATCAGCCCCATCCGCTTTGCCATCGACCCTAGCTGGCCACCGTTTGAGTATCTTAATAATCAACAACAGCTACAGGGGGTTGCATCCGACTATTTGAAACTGATCGGTGAGCGTCTCGGGGTCGAATTTGAGTTGGTAACTGACCTGACCTGGTCTCAGGCGCTGGAAGCGGCGCGCGAAGGCAGGGTTGACCTGTTGCCCAGTATTTCCTCAACCCCGGAGCGACGTCAGTATCTGCAGTTTACCTATCCCCATATTCGTTCACCAATGGTGGTCGTGACCCGTGATGATCAGGAGTATATGGCCGATATTTCCGCTCTGAACGGGCAGGAAGTGTTGGTGGTGCGTGATTATGCATCGGATGAATGGCTTCGCAGCAACCATCCGCAGGTGTCTTTGCAGTATGTCAGCACCGCTGAGGAGGGTCTGCGAGCACTAGCTGCAGGTCAGGGGTTTGCGTTCGTGGATAATTTGGCCGTTATGAGTCATCTAATCAAAAGTCTGGGGCTGAGCAATCTGCAGGTTTCCGGTCAAACTCCTTATTCGTTCGATCTGAGTATGGCCGTTCGGAGTGACCTTGCACCGCTAAGAGAGCTGCTGGATCATGCGCTGCTCAGTATCAGTCAGCAACAGCACAACGAAATATACGATCGCTGGGTCTCCCTGCCCGTGCCGGTGAGCCAGCATATTCCCTGGGGTACATTGATTCCGATAGGCGGTGCGATTCTCACAGCCATGTTGCTGCTGGCATTGCACAGCATGCGTCTGTCGGCGCTTAACACACGCATTCGTGCCGTTAACGATCAGCTGCAGATGACTCAAGCAGAACTGAAGCTGAAGAATGAGCAACTGCATGAAATATCGGTAACAGACAAACTGACCGGTATATTCAACCGTCACCATCTTGATCAGGTGTTGGCAGAGCAGCATGCCCACGCTCAGCGCTATCAACGCCCCCTGTCACTGGTACTCTTTGATCTGGACTATTTCAAGCAGGTAAATGACCGCTATGGCCATCAGGCGGGTGATCAGGTGCTACGCGTGTTCTGTGATCTGGTCTGTGCCTGCACGCGCTCTACCGATATTTTCGGGCGCTGGGGCGGTGAGGAGTTTCTGCTCGTCTGCCCGGAAACGACAACCGAGGATGCGCTCAGGGTAGCCGAGAAAATTCGGACCGCACTTGCCGCACATGCCTTCGAGCAGGGGTTTGTTCAATATGTCAGTGCCGGTATTATGAGTTTGAAGCAGGGTATGAGTCTGGATCAGTTTATATCGGCCACCGATCAGCGTCTGTATGCAGCCAAAAACGGGGGCCGCAACCGCGTAGTGGCGAACTAACCGATTGCTTTAGCTGAACCCCTTCCCCCGCCTATGGCGGGGGAAGGGGAAGGCCTCAGTTGTCGTTTGGCTTCTTATCTTTCTCCAACTCCTCCTCAAACGCTTCAAGACCGGCATCAATTTCAGGATGCTCTTCCTCGGCGTCTTCGGGCTTGCTCAGGTCATCATCGTGTTCTTCCATCTGCCAGGGCAGGATGCCCGGTGATACATGCAGGAAGTGCAGGTATTTCTCGAACTGGTCGAGAATATCGCTGATGATGTCCTGTTGATCGTAGCCATACACGTCATAGGCCTGGCCGCCGCGGCGCAGGAATACTTCGGCACGGTAGTAATGCTCATCACCGTCCAGGTCGCGGTCCATCTCCGGGTAGGCGAAGGTCGGCATGGCGTAGCCGCGCAGGCGGATCTCGTAGATAAATTCCAGCTCCCCCGGCTTGATTACATCGATATGGGCACGCCAGTTGTGCTCATCGAAAGTCACCTCGGCGGGCCAGCCTTTCTCCTCCAGTTCAACCTTCACACGCTCCATGCTGGTATACGCCTTGGTGCAGATGAATTTTTCCACATCCTCCTTGCTCGGGAAGTCCACCAGCGATGCCAGGCGTTTTTTCCAGAAGCCGGGGCCCTGCTTGCCGCTGCCACTTTGGCGATGGCTTTGCATGTGACTCTGCAGACTGGCCTCATGGTGCTGCTCGATCACCAGTGCACGCCACATACCCACCATGGCGATCAGCATGATGATCGCAAAGGGCAGCGCACTGACGATTGACGCGGTCTGCAGTGCCCCCAGACCACCGGCCAGCAACAGTACCGATGCCACAACACCCTCGGTCGTGGCCCAGAACACCCGCTGCCAGGCGGGGGTATGCATTGCGCCACCGGAAGCCAGAGAGTCAATAACCAGCGAGCCGGAGTCTGACGAGGTAACAAAGAAAGTGATGATCAGGATAACGGTGACAAAAGAGACGATCGATGTCAGCGGCAGGCGCTCAAACAGCTTGAACAGCGCGATGGCGTGATCATCCTGCACCTCCTGAATCAGCTGGGTATAGCCTTCCACCATGATCAGGTGCAGCGCGGTATCACCGAACACCGAGAACCAGAGAAAGGTGAAAATGGTTGGCACCAGCATCACGCCCACCACAAACTGGCGGATGGTACGGCCACGGCTTATCTTGGCGATAAACAGGCCGACAAAGGGTGCCCAGGCGATGGTCCAGCCAAAGATGAACAGGGTCCAGTTACCGATCCAATCACTGGCGGTGTAGGCCTGCAGGCTGAAGGTACGCTCTACAATGTTGCTCAGGTAGCTGCCGGTGTTTTCAACGAATGTTTCCAGAATGAAAATGGTCGGGCCAACGATAAACACGAACAGCATCAGGGCGATCGCCAGCGCGATGTTGATCATCGACAGGCGCTTGACGCCCTTGTCCATGCCGGCCACCACTGAGATGATCGCAAGACCGGTGATGGCGGCAATGGCGATGATCTGGAAGGTGGTGTTGACCGGTACGGATGGGAACAGGTAGTTCACCCCGGCGTTGATCTGCGCCACCGAGAGGCCCAGGGTGGTGGCAATACCAAACAGGGTGCCAAGGATGGCAAAGGTATCAACCGTGTGCCCCATCCAGCCGTGGATGCGATCACCGATCAGCGGGTACAGGGTTGAACGCATCGCCAGCGGCAGGCCGTGGCGGAAGGCAAAGTAGGCTAATGATAGCCCTACCAGACCATAGATCGCCCAGATGTGGAAGCCCCAGTGGAAGTAGGCAATCTGCATTGCCTGCTTGGCCGCGTTAACGGTTTCCGGAGCCCCGGCCGGTGGTGAAGCGTAATGCAGCACTGGTTCGGCCACGCCGAAAAACAGCAATGCGATGCCATAACCGGCCGAAAACAGCATGGCGAACCATGATTTGAAGTCATACTCGGGTTCGGCATGGTCAGGCCCCAGTTTGGTGCTGCCCCAGCTGCTGAACGCTACGCTGACGATGAAGATCAGAAACAATGCTACGGCGAGCATGTAGAACCAGCCAAAGCTGGAGGTAACATAGGCCAGGGTGTCGGCAAACACCTCGCCCGCCAGTTCAGGATTACTGGCGGTACCGATCACCATTAGGGCGATGACGATAACGGCCGGCAGAAATACCGGGACCAGAATGGTCGAGTTCCATTCACGTTTTGCGGTCGTCATGGATGACTCCTTTTCAGCGACGTCTTTTAAGCAATGTGCAATGGGTTGACCGATACGCCGGCAAAAGTGAACCGGTTCAGTCTCAGGTCAGTATGACAATAAATTGATATATCGCAAAAACAGGAGGTTACCGTTTTATGCCACCGGTCACGTGTATGAGGTGTGCTCCTCTGTGCCGGCGTGTCAGCCGAGGGAAGATTTTCAGTGCGTGGGCAGGTTAGAATGATGCCAGACTCGATCAAAGGAGCTGTGTGAGTGCCTCTGTTTTATCGTCCCCGATTGCTGTTGTTGCCCGCTCTGTTGCTGTGTGGCACATGTGGCCAGCTACACGCTGCCCAGTTTGAGCTCGACGGGGTTGAGGGTGAGTTGGCTGACAACGTGCGTGCGATGCTAAGCGTTGACGATGGGCTGTTACAGACACCACCGCCCACTGTCAGCCGGCTCCGCTACCTTCACCGTCAGGCGCCAGAAGAGATACGCCGGGCGCTGCAACCGTTCGGTTACTACAATCCGGTGCTGCAGCTGGAGATCAATCTGGATGGACCGGCAGAACAGTGGGCGGCTCGCTATCGGATTGATGCCGGTCCAATCACCCGCATTCGTTCTGCACAGCTGGTGCTTCAAGGAGAGGGCGCCCAGGACAGTGTACTGCAGCAGGTGCTCACGGATACAAATATCCGAACCGATGAGCCATTGCGGCATGCAGACTATACCGCTCTTAAAAGCAGCCTGCAGTCGCGGGCAGCCGAGCGGGGTTACTACGAAGCGATGCTCAGGGTCAGTGAGATCCGGGTTGACCCCGAACAAAATCTGGCCGACATCGAACTGGTGTATGACACCGGAATCCGGGCCCGGATCGGTGAGATTCGTTTTGACAAGGCACCGGTATCGGAAACGCTGCTGCGACGTTACCTTCCCTTCGAGTCGGGTGACCCGGTTAATACCGCGCATCTGATCGAGTTGCAGCGTAACCTGATCAACAGTGATTATTTTGCCGATGTAGAGGTGAGACCTCAGCTGGCGGAGCTGGACAATGCAGAACTGCCGGTCGATGTGAAACTGACACCGCGCAAGCGCAGTCTCTACCAGGCCGGTTTTGGTTACGGAACCGATACAGGGGCGCGCATGCAGGTGGGTCTTACGCGGCGTTGGGTTAACAGTCGGGGACACACGCTGAACAGTCGGTTGCGGTTGTCTGAAATTCGCCAACAGTTCACGACCAATTATGAGATTCCCGGCTTTCAGCCGACCACTGATCGCTTTGCGCTGAATCTGAAACTGCAGGATGAGCAGTCGGATACCATTGATGCTCGCAGCTACGGCATCGGTGGCAGTTGGCAGAAACAGATTGGTGACTGGGAACGACATCTCTCGCTGGATTGGGAGCAGGAAAGCTGGGTGTTTGAGGGGGATGAACAGGACTCCACACTGCTTATTCCAAGAGCCCGTTTCAGCCGAACCATCGCAGACAACCGTCTTAACACCCGTAAGGGACATCAAATCAGTTTTGGCGTCGGTGTGGCCTCACAAAACCTGCTCTCCGATACTGACCTTTTGCAGCTGGATCTGCGTGGAAAGCGTGTCGATAGCCTGTCTGATCGCTGGCGTTTGCTGTCCCGTGCCGAACTGGGTATCACATTGATCGACTCGGTCGATGACTTGCCGGCCACCATGCGTTACTACGCTGGCGGTGACAACAGTGTAAGGGGGTACGATTACCAGTCGCTGGGACCAGTCGGCCGTGATGGTGATGTGATTGGCGGGCGCTATCTGGTGACCGGCAGCGTTGAAGTCGACTATCTAATTCGTGAAAACTGGCGCGTGGCGGCTTTTATCGATACCGGTAACGCCTTTGACGACGCCGATACAGAACTGAAAACCGGCGCAGGTTTCGGTGCCCGCTGGCAGTCGCCGGTGGGGCCGGTGCGTCTTGATCTGGCCATGCCACTGGACGAGAGCGGCTGGCGCATACACTTTACTCTGGGGCCTGATTTGTGAGACCGCTGTTACGCTGGAGTCTGGGTACACTGCTGATTTTACTGCTGGGCATCCTGCTGATGCTGGCGGCCATTCTATTTCTGCCCTCCGGTACCCGTTTTGCGCTCAACCTGAGTGCCAATCTGCTGCCCCAGCTTGAACTCAGGGATATTGATGGCACCTTGACATCCGAGCTGCAGATTGGATACCTGCGTTTTGCCCAGGATGGGCTGGGCATCGAAGTAGAGCAGCTGTCTCTGCACTGGCATCCCTGGTCCCTGCGTGAGCCACGTCTGAAAGTGTATGAGCTCAGTGCAGCGTCTGTGAACGTTGCCTTGCCGGCATCGGCTGAAGAAGAGGCTCCGGTGCAGGAAACAGGCACACTCCAGCTGCCGGAACTGCCTGCGGTGGAGTTGCCGCTTCAGCTTGAGCTGGATCGCGTCAATGTTGGCCGGATACGCGTTACCCAAGGGGAACAACTGCTGCTGGACGAGCTGGGGGTGAGCCTCGCACTGCACAGTGATGGTCAGCTGCTTGTGATTGACTCACTGAAACTGGAACAGCCCGGCAGCCAGTTGCAGTTGAGCGGCTGGACCGAACCGGCGCGGCAGTTCCTGAGCTACCTTGAGTTGCAGGGCTCAACCGATCTGACCCGCTGGGTACAGCTTGATCACTGGCCGGAGTCACTGCCTCTGAGTGCTGATCTGGTACTGGATCTGGATGGCGCCCAGCGTCAGCTGGAGTTGCAGCTTCAGGCACAGCAGGGTGAAACAATGTTGCGGTTGCAGTCACAGGTGGACGCCAGCGAAACGATCCAGCTTGATTATCAACTGAGCGCTGAAGGCATCAACCCGGCACTGGCAGCTGCTGACTGGCCGGGTCAGTTGGAGTTGTCGGCCAACGGCCACGTTGAGCTGGGGGAACAGCTGCCTCAGCTGTCGCTTCGGTTGCAGTCATTGCAGGGTCAATTGCGACAGCAGCCCATCAGCTTGAGCGCCAGCGTGGTGAGTGATACCCGGCAGTGGCAGATTGATGCGTTGGATCTTCGCTACGCGGGTGCGCGGGCACAGGCAAAGGGTGCGATCAACGATCGTCTGGATTTAAGCTGGGAGCTGCAGGCACCCAATCTGGCGCGGCTGCTGCCTGACGCGCGTGGGCAACTGTCACTCAGTGGGCAGTTGAAGGGCGCACTGCAGCAGCCTGCCGTGACGGCCCGCATTCGTGCCAGTGGGCTGGGCTATACCGATCAGGCCAGCTTGGAGCGCTTGAGTGGAGACGTGTCGCTGGACCTGTCCGGTGGCAGCGACTGGAAGGCAGACCTGCAGCTGGATAATGCCGCTGCAGCTGGCCAGACCATTGAACAGGTCAGTTTGAACCTCAATGGCAAACCGGAACAACATCGCTTGAGCCTGTCTGCAAACGGCTCGCCGGGTCAGCTGGAGCTGAACGCAGCCGGTGGCTGGAGCCCGGATCAGCAGCGCTGGCAGGGGCAACTCAATCGACTGGAGCTGCTGCCCGAACCATTCAGCCAATGGCGCTCGGTGGCACCTGCGGGTCTCATGATCTCAATGAAAGACTATCGCCTGGAACGTTTCTGCCTCGATGAGCAAAGTGCCGGAGGGAGTCTGTGCCTGCAGGCAGACGGTGATTTTGCCGGCCGTACGCAGGCAAGGGCCGAGCTGGACGAGCTGGCACTGAGCATGTTGGAGCCGCTGCTTAACGGTATGCAACTGACCCCGGCGCTCTCGCTGCAGGCGGATTTCACCCAGCAACCCGGTGGCCTGCCAATACTTGATGCAACACTGACGACGACAGCGGGTGAACTGACTCCGGCGCAGGCTGACCAGTCAGTTGCTTTGGCGCCACTGACAGCACATATTGCCCTGGCTGAGGATCGGTTGCAGTTGACGGCAGATACGCTGCTGGAAGTGGTAGCCGGTGAGTTGGCGCTTGAACTGGATGTAAGGGGACTGAGCCAGCAACAGCGATTGCGTGGACAACTGAGTCTCAGCGCAGATGATCTGAGTGATGTGCAGGTGCTGATACCGGATCTGCAAAACCTGAAGGGTTTTGTCCGTGGCGAGCTGAGCCTGGCGGGTACACTGGCAAAGCCGGAGCTGGCAGGAGAGATCAGCTATCGAGAGGGTAGTGTAGAGCTGCCGGCGATGGGGCTGCTGATCGCGCCGCTTGAGCTGCAGTTGGCACAGGCCGAATACCCCGGTCTGATCCGCTTTACGGGGTCAGCGCGCTCCGGTGACGGAAAGCTGCAACTGGACGGGGAATATGATCTGGAACAGCGTACCGGTGAGCTGACGCTGAATGGCGAGCAATTTACCGCCATGAACACACAGGAGATTCATGCCCAGATCAGCCCCGACCTGACCCTGAACCTGTCACCTGAAGCGGTCCGTCTGGGAGGGACCCTGCGTGTGCCCCAGATGCTGATATCCACGCCCAAGTCCCGTGAAAGTGCCGTGCAGCCCTCATCTGATGTGGTTATTGTCAAGGATGGAGAAGTCGTCGAAAAAGACCCCGCCATTCCTGTGTATGCTGACATTCGCATCGAACTCGGTGACGATGTGCGGGTCGATGCGCTGGGCTTCAAGGGGCGTCTGCTGGGAGCACTGCAGATCGAGGAATCGCCGGGCCGGACCACGCGGGCAACTGGCAGCATCCAGGTGGAAAGCGGTCAGTACCAGCTTTATGGTCAGGATTTGCAGATCAGACGTGGTAGTCTGGTATATGCTGCCGGCCCGGTCGATAACCCGGGACTGGATCTGCGTATCGGCCGCCAGGTAGACGACGTGATGGTAGGTGCCAATGTCAGTGGCACCTTGCGTGAACCGCGCATGGACCTCTATGGTGAGCCGGCCATGCCGGACAGCAGCGTGCTGTCCTACCTGTTGCTGGGCAAGGCTCCTGGCGAAAGTTCCGCAGGTGAGCAGCAGGTGATGCTGCAGGCGGCATTGGCACTGGGCATGAACCAGGGCAACAAAATTACCGGTAACCTGCGTGAGGCCTTTGCTCTGGACGAGTTCGGCTTTGACAGCGATGCGAGCGGTGAATCGGCCTTTTTCATTGGCAAATACCTGTCACCCCGACTCTATTTGCGTTATGGCGTAGGCGTGATGGAGGCCGTCAACACACTTAGCCTGAAATACAAGTTGAGTGAAAAATGGCGTGTTGAAGCGCAAAGCAATGAACTGGGCAGTGGTGCAGATCTGCTCTATACCCTGGAACGTTGAATACTTTGAATCTGTTGAAAACGGGGCCCTGATACATAACAACAGGGCCCCGGCGCACTGATCAGCGCAACAGCAGCAGCGGAACCTTGCTGTTATGCAGCATCCAGTGGGTCATGCTGCCCAGCAGAAACTGGCGGATACGGGAGTGGCCCCAGGCCCCCATCACCAGCATGTCGATCTGCTGTTCTTCGACGTAAGCCAGCAATGCCGCACGTACTTCTTCCTGCTCCAGCTCGGCGGTTGTTACATCAAACCCCGCTCCCTCCAGCATGGTTTTGGCATTGGCCAGCTGTTCACGCTGGCGCTCAAGGCGCTTGCCTGCCATCACCAGATGACAGGGAATGCCCTTGAACAGCGGGCTTTGGGCAACCATTTTCAGCGCCTTGTTGGCCGTTACACTGCCGTCATAGGCGAGCATAAAGCGTTCGGGGGCCTTGAAGTTGTCCAGTGCCACCAGAATCGGTTTTTGCAGCGTACGGGTGACATTTTCCAGATGGCTGCCGACGGCATCACTGGCGCTGTCATGGGCTTCACCCTGACGGCCCATCACCAGCAGGCGGGTATCCGGCTCAAACTCCAGCAGGGTATCGACCAGAAAATCGTGGCGCTGAAGTTCGCTGATCTGCTCACTGGAAACACCCGCCTCGACCACCTGCCTGCGGGCCTCACCCAGCATGAAACGTCCCTGCTCCAGCATCAGGCGGCTGCGTTTGCCATCCAGCTCGGCCAGCTCTTCCAGCAGATGCTCACGAGTCCCAAGGCCAATGTTGCCGCTCATGTTGCCTTCGGACGGGTAGTCGGTTTTTTCCAGCACATGCAGCAGCTCCAGCGGTGCGTTCAGTTGCTGCTGGGCCCAGGCGGAGGCTGTACACACGTTGATGGCGGCCCGTGAGCCATCGATACACGCAATAATCTTGCTCATGGTCAGTATCCCTTAATGCCCGGACATGAATTTTTCGACCGCTTCAGGCTTGTTGTGGATCGCCTGTTTGTCGACGATGGTGCGGCTGGCCTCATTGAGGCCAATAACGTCGACCTCAACACCTTCGCGGCGGAACTTGAGCACGACCTTGTCCAGTGAACCAACGGCCGTAATATCCCAGAAATGAGCCTGGCTCAGGTCGATTACGACCTTATCAAGCGCTTCCTTGAAATCAAAGGAAGTGATGAATTTTTCCGCTGAGGTGAAGAAGACCTGTCCGACCACTATGTACGTACGGGTGGCGCTGGCATCATCCTTGTGTGAGCGGATGGCCATGTGCTGGCCCACCTTGTTGGCGAAGAACAGCGACGCCAGCAGTACCCCAACGAATACACCGATTGCCAGGTTGTGTGTCGCAACCACCACGGCGACGGTGGCGATCATGACCACGTTGGTCGACATCGGGTGTTTCTTCAGATCCCGAATCGACGCCCAGGAGAAGGTGCCGATCGACACCATGATCATCACGGCCACAAGGGCCGCCATCGGGATCTGGCTGATCCACTCGTCCAGAAAGACCACCAGGATGATCAGGAACAGACCCGCCACAAAAGTGGAGAGACGGCCTCGACCACCGGATTTCACGTTAATGATCGACTGTCCTATCATCGCACAGCCGGCCATGCCGCCGAGCAGGCCCGAACCGATATTGGCGATGCCCTGACCCTTGCACTCACGGTTGCGGTCGCTGCTGGTGTCGGTCAGCTCGTCAACGATGTTGGCGGTCATCAAGGACTCCAGCAGGCCGACAACGGCCAGGCCAAGGGAGTAGGGCAGGATGATCATCAGAGTTTCAAGGTTCAACGGCACTTCAGGCCAGAGGAAAATCGGCAGGGTGTCCGGCAGCTCGCCCATGTCGCCAACGGTGCGAATATCGAGGCCGAAGATCATGGCCACGGCGGTCATGGAGATGATGCAGACCAGAGGGGAGGGCAGGTTCTTGCCCAGTACCGGCACATAGGGGAAAAGATAGATGATGCCCAGACCGGCGGCCGTCATGGCGTAGACATGCCAGGTCACGTTGGTCAGCTCGGGCAGCTGAGCCATGAAGATCAGGATGGCCAGCGCGTTGACGAAGCCGGTTACCACCGAGCGCGATACAAAGCGCATCAAGTCACCCAGCTTGAGAAAGCCCGCCAGAATCTGAATCACGCCCGTAAGCAGAGTCGCGGCAAGCAGATACTGCAGACCATGTTCCTTAACCAGCGTTACCATCAAAAGCGCCATGGCACCGGTGGCGGCCGAGATCATCCCGGGGCGACCGCCCACAAAGGCGATGATGACGGCGATACAGAAAGAGGCATAGAGGCCAACCTTGGGATCGACACCGGCAATGATGGAGAAGGCGATTGCCTCGGGAATCAGGGCCAGTGCCACAACCGTTCCCGCAAGCAAGTCGTTGCGGATATTGGAGAACCAGTCCTGTTTGATTTTTTGCAGCATTACAGCGCTCTCAAGATCGATGAATATTAGCAGGGGCGCGATTATAGCAAATTTCTATATGGCTATAAAATTATAAGATTTGGATTATTGATTTCCTTTTGTTATAAATAATCCATTCTTAAGACCCTGACAAAAGGTGCAATGATGAAAAACTGGATCAAGGCGGCTGCTTTGGGCGCTGCCCTGCTGTCGCAGCCGGTACTGGCTGAGGAGCGTGAACTGCTTAACACATCATACGACATTGCCCGTGAGCTGTTCGCTGACTACAACGAGCATTTCAAGGCTCACTGGCAGGCAAAAACCGGTGAAACCGTTGCCATCAAACAGTCCCATGCGGGCTCTTCCAAGCAGGCCCAGGCCATTCTGCAGGGGCTGCGTGCAGATGTCGTTACCTTTAACCAGGTGACCGATATCGACATCCTGCATGAGCGTGGCAATCTGATTCCGGCAGAATGGTCCGAGCGTTTGCCCAACGCCAGTTCTCCCTACTACTCCACCATGGCGTTTCTGGTTCGTGAAGGTAACCCGAAGAACATTCAGAACTGGGATGACCTGATTCGTGATGATGTGGCACTGGTAATGCCGAACCCGAAAACGTCCGGCAACGGTCGCTATACCTACTTGGCCGCACTGGGTTACGCCCAGAAAGTGTTCGGCGGTGATCAGGAAAAAATCGACCAGTTTCTGGCCAAGTTGCTGCGACAGGTAAAAGTGTTCGATACCGGCGGCCGCGGCGCCACCACCACTTTTGTTGAGCGTGGCATTGGTGACGTGCTGCTGACCTTCGAGAGCGAAATTCTGAACCTGGCCGACAGCCATAAGGGTGCCTATCAGGCGGTGACACCGAAAGTCAGCTTCCTGGCCGAATTCCCGGTGACCTGGCTGGAAAGCAATAACGAGCGCAATGGCACAACCGATCTGGCCAAGGCCTATCTGGAAGAGCTGTACTCCGAAGAGTCTCAGCGTCTGTTGGCCGGCTATAACTACCGTGTTCACAACGATGTCGTGAAAGCCGAAACAGCGGATCGTTTCCCTGAAGTTGAGCTGCTGCCGATTCAGGCCATTACCGGCAGCTGGCAGAAGGCGATGGACGAACATTTTGCCAGCGGTGGCAAGCTGGACCAGCTGCAGCGTCGCTAGGAGCCCCACGTGACCTCACGGCAACACTCAGTACCGCAATCATCAGGCGCCCCCTTTGGGGGGCGTCTTTTTGGCAGCAGAAGCAAGCGGGTACTGCCCGGCTTTGCACTGAGCCTTGGCATCTCCCTGTTCTTCGTCAGCCTGGTGCTGTTGCTGCCCATCAGTGGGCTGGTGATGGAAACCTCGGGGATGGGTTGGGCGCGTTTTTGGCAGGTCATAACCGACCCGCGCGTGATTGAATCCTACAAGGTAACGCTCTGGACCGCCCTGGCGGCTTCACTTTTCAACGGCGCGTTTGGTCTGTTGCTGGCGTGGGTGCTGGTACGGTACGAGTTCCCGGGCAAGCGGCTGGTGGATGCGATGGTCGATCTGCCCTTCGCGTTGCCGACGGCGGTTGCCGGCATTACGCTGGCGGGCCTGTTCTCACAGAACGGCTGGTACGGTCAGTGGCTGGCACAGCTGGGAATCGATGTGGCCTTTACGCCCCTGGGTATTGTGGTCGCCATGTCCTTTACCAGTATCCCCTTTGTGGTACGTACCGTTCAGCCGGTGCTGGAAGACATGGCTCCCGAGGATGAAGAGGCCGCCATTACACTGGGAGCCACCGATCTGCGGGTATTCAGACAGGTGGTGTTTCCGGCGATCTGGCCGGCACTGGTGACCGGTATCGCGCTCTCTTTTACCCGCAGTCTGGGTGAGTTTGGCGCCATCATCTTCATTGCGGGCAACATGCCCTATGTGAGTGAAGTGACCAGCCTGATGATCTTCATTCGGCTGCAGGAGTTTGACTACGCCGCCGCCAGTGCCATCGCATCCGTGGTGCTGCTGGTATCGCTGGTCCTGTTGTTTTCAATCAACCTTTGGCAGGCGCGGTTTCTGCGCCGGTTGGCAGGTCGGTAATTGATCATGAGACGTGCACAACATAACCGCATTGGTGATCAGCCCTGGGTGAAGTGGCTGTTGGTCGGGTTGACCCTGACGCTGGCTGTACTGCTGTTACTGGTGCCGCTGGTGATGATCTTTGCCCAGGCGTTCAGTGCCGGTGTCGCCGGCTATATTGAAAACCTGAGCGACAGTATTACCCTGCACGCCATCGGCCTGACCTTGCTGGTAGCGGCGCTGACAGTGCCGCTGAATCTGGTATTCGGTACCGCACTGGCCTGGGCCGTGACTCGGTTCAATTTTCCGGGTCGCAAGCTGTTGATCACGTTGATCGATATTCCCTTCGCGGTTTCCCCGGTAGTGGCGGGTCTGCTGTATCTGGTGCTGTACGGCAACAACGGCTGGGTGGGCAGTTGGCTCAGTGACTACGATGTTCAGCTGATGTTTGCCTGGCCGGGCATTGTCATGGTGACCGTGTTCGTGACCTGTCCCTTTGTTGCCCGTGAGCTGATCCCGCTGATGCAGCAGCAGGGCAGTGAAGAGGAAGAGGCTGCAGTGGTGCTCGGTGCTTCGGGCTGGCGGCTGTTCCGCAAGATCACGTTGCCCAATATCAAATGGGCGCTGATTTACGGGGTGGTACTGACCAACGCACGGGCGGTGGGCGAATTCGGCGCCGTGTCGGTGGTGTCCGGCAATATCCGTGGCGAGACCAATACCTTGCCGCTGCATGTGGAGCTGCTGTATCAGGATTACAACATCGTGGGGGCCTTTGCCAGTGCCTCCCTGCTGGCGGGCATCGCGGTACTGACGCTGGCGGTAAAAGGGGTTGTGGAGTGGCATCAAAGCCGCGAAACCGTGGAAACACCGAGTGACAGGACCGGCGCATGACCATCAGAATTGAACGGGTAAACAAGTTCTTCGGCAACTTTCAGGCGCTGCATGACGTGAATCTGGAGATTCCCGAAGGCCAGCTGACGGCCCTGCTGGGACCATCCGGTTCCGGCAAGACGACGTTGCTGCGCATTATCGCGGGGCTTGAAAGCAATGATCAGGGCCGCATTCTGTTTGGTGATCAGGATGTGAGCAAACTGCATGTGCGCGATCGCAATATTGGTTTCGTGTTCCAGCACTATGCCCTGTTTCGCAACCTGACGGTGGCGCAAAACATCGCCTTTGGTCTGGAATCGTTGCCGCGCCGCGAGCGGCCGGCAAAAGCCGAAATCGCCAAGCGGGTGAAGGAGCTGCTGGAGATGATTCAGCTGCCGCAGCTGGCGGATCGCTATCCCGCCCAGTTGTCCGGTGGGCAGAAACAGCGTGTGGCCCTGGCACGGGCGCTGGCCACTCGACCGCGGATTCTGTTGCTGGATGAACCGTTCGGGGCGCTGGACGCGAAAGTGCGCAAGGACTTGCGCCGCTGGCTGCGCAGCCTGCATGACGAATTCCACTTTACCAGCATCTTCGTGACTCACGATCAGGAGGAGGCGCTGGAGCTGTCCGATCAGGTCGTGGTAATGAGTCATGGTCGGGTGGAGCAGGTCAATACACCCACAGAACTCTATGCCCGACCGGAAAGCCGCTTCGTGTTCGATTTTCTGGGGCATGTGAATGTGCTCTCGGGACAGATCGACACCGATCGACTGAGCCAGGGCGAGGCCTGGGTCCGGCTGCCGCAGACCGCGCCGCAAGGCGAGGCACAACTCTGCCTGCGCCCCCATGAGGTCAGACTGGTCGAGCAGCCCTCCGAGCACGCCTACCTGCCGTTCAACATCGAAGCGGTCAGCCTGATCGGCTCAGAGGTGCGGGTTGAGCTGCGCCCGGATGGCTGGGCCGGTGACGAGATCTGGGAGGTGGGTATCAGCCACGCCGAGTTCAATCGGCGTCAACCCAAACGTGGTGACCGCTGCTACGCGGTGCCCGATGTGGGGCACCTGTTTGTGGGAACCGACAGCAAACCCAGGACACTGGCCTGGGTTCAGTAAGTCAGGCGCAGGGTCTGAAGCTTCAGCGGGGTGGCTGGCTCTAATCGATCTGCCTCCGGCAGAATATCGACACTGGGCCAGCGCCCGCTTTTCAGTGCCTGCGCATATGCATCACACAGGTCAGCCTGTTGCATCCGTTGCCGGCTTGTCTGCGCCTCGTATGGCAGCCGGTACCAGCGGGCCTCGACGCCATCACTGTCGGGTTCCAGCAGCAGATACCAGCCATCCCGAGTCCCGTCATTGGCGGGCATGCCGATCACACCGGCGTTGAGCCAGTAGCCACGCTCAAGCCGCTCGCCAAACGGAATACCGCAATGTCCCCCGACCACCACATCGGCAGCGGTGGCTGACAGGCGTGCCTGTTTCAGTGCCTGCGCAGTGCCCGGGAAGATGAACTCGTTGATGCTTTGAGTGCTGCCGTGTACCACGCTGAATCGGAGTGAGCCCAGCTGAAAATCCAGTTGCCCCGGCAGCTCGGCCATCCAGTACTGCTGCTCCGGGCTGACCCGTTGGCTGGCGTAGCGATACCACTCGATCGACAGCAGTGAGCAGCTGCTGCCGCTGTCGAATCCACAGCCGCAGTCGGGCGCGCCGGCCCCCAAAGACTGCTCACAGTTGCCCTGCACCACATGGATGCCCCAGCGCCTGATCAGCTCAAGGGTTTCCACAGGCTCGGCGCAGTAGGCGATGATGTCGCCCGTGCAGATGACCCGCTCGGGCGGGATCTGCAGCCGCTGTGCTTCGGCCTGCATCGCTTCGGTGGCGGCCAGGTTGCTGTAGGGGCCACCAAACAGCAATACAGGCCCGTTCAACAGTCCCAGCTTCCTCTTAGGGTTGATCATCATGGCTGTACCTGCATCCGGCTGTCCGATGGTCGGGGGCGGCGGGCACTCAGGCTGCCGATCTGGAACATCAGGCAGCCGATGACCAGCACGGCCAGTGAGATCCACAACAGCTTGGTGTACTTGTGTGCCTCGCCCAACAGAGCGCTGTAGCCCGAGGACTCGGTGAAATAGAGCACTGCACCACCAAGGGCTACAACAAAGCTGCCCAGATAGCTCCACAGCGGAATGTCGCGTTGATTGCCCCACAGGCTGAAAAAGATGACCGGGGCCAGGTACATGGACGCGGTACCGCTGACCGCCACGGCGCTGAACAGATCCTTGTTGCCCCAGAACACCAGCGCCAGCCCCAGCAGCATGAACAGCACCATGGCGATACGGCCGTTGTTCACCCGTGCCGGGACCAGCTTCATGTCCATCACCACCAGTTTGGCTGAACTGGACAGGGTGCTGTCCAGGGTCGACATGGCCGAAATCACCAGAGTGGCGCTGAACAGCAGCATGGGCCATTCACCCAGCAATCGCGTCAGCGCCTGGTTCATGTCTTCACCACTAAAAGCACCGGCACCGGCAATAACGCCCAGTGAACCAAAGGCGAGAATGCACAGGGTGCTGATCCAGCCGGCGTGGATGAAACTGCGCCAGGTGGTGCGGCGGTCGGCAAGGAAGCCGCGATCCATCATCACCGGGTCGTGCATCGGGTAGCTCCACACCTGCAGCAGGGCGACCAGCAGCAGAACCGGGCCGGGATCACTGATCGCGAAGGGCTTGAAGTCGAGCAGGGTGGCAGAAAAGTGGCCACCGCCGACGGCAAAGATCAGCAACAGCCCCAGCACCGCAAGGAACACCAGCATCTGGAACAGGTCGGTGCGCAGGCTGGCGTGCAGGCCGCCGAGCATGGAATAGATCAGGGTTACGAGCGACACGGCCAGAACCGCCAGGGTATAGGCCTGAGAACCGGCCACACCGAACAGAATGCCGATTACCAGCAGGTTGGCGAACACCTCGCTGACCAGGCGCACGCCGATCACCAGGTTGTAGCAGCGGGTGCCCCAGTGGCCGAAGCGTTCATGCAGGAATGCCTGAATGCTCGCGTGCCCCTGCCGAAAGCGCAAGTGGTCAATGATCAGGGCGCCGGTAAAAAACGACAGGTAATAGGCGGCGTAGGCAAGCGTGCCCCAAATGCCGTAGTAAAAGCCCAGAATGGCGGCATTGAGCAGCGAACGGGCAAAGATCCAGGTGGTGACCTGAGAGAAAATCAGCGTGATCAGCCCCGGTGCATCGCCCTCGGCGGAGCGGCCATGAAAAAAACCGCTCTCCTGTGTCCTTTGACGGGACAGATAGAGCGAGAAGGCGGCGACGATCATAATCAAAACTGCCAGCGGAGTGTTCATCTCAGTGCTCGCTTGTGTCAGTCAGGTTGTTAGGTGCAGACGGTGAGGCTGCAGCGGCAGGAAACCGGCACGGCGCCTCGGCGGTAACCAGATGAAGATCCGCAAACAGGGCACCGGTTTGAACGCCGGTGTTGTCACTGTCAGACGCCACGGCCAGTTGCAGCGTACGGGCCGAATCGGTGCCAAACAGTTGCTGCAGGTCCGTCAGCAGGTTGCGGCGTTCTTCCACCCAGCGGCCGGTATCGTCCCTGCCGCTGCGCAGGACCAGCATCCGGGCGCGGTCGGTATAGGCGTTGTCTGCCGTGGTGCCGATGGGATGACGGTTGTCCCAGATATAGTTGATGGCGGCATCCGGCAGGTCGTCACCGTGAAGGGTGCGAGCCAGACCCAGTTTGATCCGCGTGCCGAGGCTCATGGCACTGTCGGGCAGATCAAAGGTGACGTAGACACGGGCGGCATAGTCATCGCCCGCCTTGGTGGTCATGTCAGCCTGCTCGATGGGACTGTCGACCCACCAGCGCCAGCAGAGCACTGGTGTTTGATCCAGGTCTGCTTGCAGCGGCCTCGCCAGCAGCGCCATGGCGGCTTCGGCACTGGCTTCAACAGCTGCAACCCCCTGATGTTGGCGCAGGCCATATTGAGTTGCCGGGATTTTGTCCTCGAAACGTACCAGCTGCCAGGGTTCCAGCGGCAGGCTGCTGTAGCGGCTGAAATCACCCAGCATGACGACTTCAGCCCCCGACAGGGCTGGCGTCGTACACAGCGATGCACTCAAAACAGTGGCACACAGCAAACGGCTTCTCATATCGAATGTCCTGACAGGGATGGATAGTGCTCAAGTCGCGCCAGATCGTCGGGCTCGTCCAGATCCCAGAGCGGCTCACTCTCATGCCAGCGCCAACCCAGTTGCCTGAGGCGGTCACGGGTCAGTGCCGTTACCTGGTCAGTACTCCAGGGCATGTCGCTGAACAGGGCTGCATCAAATCGGCGCAGCCCCAGCAGGGAGTAGCCGCCATCCAGCACGGGGCAGAGGCAGACATCCTGTTTCATCAGCGCGGCCGCCATAGCCTGCAGCCTTGGCGCTTCCAGCGGCGGGCAGTCGGTACCAATCAACATGATCGGCAGTCCTGATGCCAGCCCCCGTTGAGCCGCTGTGGCCATACGCATGCCCAGATCCCCGTCGCACTGTGCGGTCAGCTCAATCCGGTCATTGTCATGCCAGCGGTGCCAGTAGTCGGCACGTCGGTCCGGGGTCACGCACAGTTCCACCGGCCCCACATCCGCCGCCAGCGCCTGTGAAACCACGTGGTGCAACAGCCGATCGGCCAGTTCGGCGGCCCCCTGCGCCCCCAGTGCCGGAATCAGCCGGGTCTTGGCCAGGCCGGGCCTGGGTTCCTTGGCGATGATGATGATGCGTACCGCGCTCATCGATAGCGCTCCGCCAGTTGTTGTGCCGGAGTACCGCGCCAGTAGGCCCAGCGCAGTTGCCACATCAGCAGGATGGTACGCCAGCTGCCAAAACTGTCCCAGCGCCGGCCGGAGGTGGTGACTTTCTGGCGCAAACAGATGGGGGCGACGACCGAGTTAAGCCGTTTGCTGATCTCGATGTCTTCCATCAACGGCTGCTCGGGGAAGCCGCCGACCCGCTCGAACAGCTCACGGCTCATGAACAGCGCCTGGTCGCCGGTGGCAATGCCGCTCAGGCGGGAGCGCAGGTTCATCAGGCGGGCGATCAGCGGCAACATGCGTGAACGTCCGTCGATGCGGACATCGAAGCGACCCCAGACCAGCGGTGAGCGCGCCAGCGCGGCTAGCACCGCCTGATCTGCTCCGTCCGGCAGGCGGGTGTCGGCATGCAGGAACAGCAGGTTGTCCGCTTTGCAGGCGCGCGCGCCGCTGTTCATTTGAGTGGCGCGACCACGCGCGGCATCCAGTACCCTGAAGCCCTGTGCCCGAGCGGTTTCGGGTGTCTGATCATGACTGCCGCCATCGACCAGCAGCACCTCGGCACCGCGCTGCTGCCAGTGACGCAGATGCTCCAGCAGCAGTGGCAGTGTCTCGATCTCGTTCAAGACCGGCACCACGATCGCCAGATTGGTCTGGGTGGTCATCTCAGCCTCTCCTCCAGGCATGGTAGCGCTGCAGCCATTTCATGGCGGCTTCGGGAGCATGTGCCTTTTTCCATTCGCCGGCGGCATACTTGTTGGCTTCGGCCCAGGTGGGGTAGGTATGAATAGTGCCCAGTACCTTGTTCAGCCCCAGTCCGTGCTTCATCGCCAGCACAAACTCGGCCAGTAGTTCGCCAGCATGACTGCCCGCGATACAGACGCCGAGAATGCGATCCTTGCCCGGTGCCGTGAGCACCTTGACGAAGCCGGTGCGTTCGCTCTCGGTAATGGCGCGATCCAGATCATCCAGATCATAGCGGGTCACCTCATACGCGACGCCCTGATCAATGGCCTTCTGCTCGCTCAGGCCCACCCGTGCCACCTCAGGATCGGTGAAGGTGGTCCAGGGAATCACGCGGTAGTCGGCACGAAAGCGCTTGAACTGACCGAACAGGGCATTGACGGCGGCGTACCACGCCTGATGTGCCGCCGTATGGGTGAACTGATAGGGTCCGGCCACATCACCCACGGCATAGATATTGGGGTAGAGGGTTTCCAGATAGTCGTTGGTGACGACCGTGCGCCGGGTTTCAATCCCCAGTGTCTCCAGCCCATAGCCTGTGAGGCGTGGCTGTCGGCCCACGGCGATCAGCAGCTCGTCGAATTCCAGCGCGGTCTCCTGTTCCTGGTGCTCACAGATCAGGAACTTGCGACCTTCTCGCCACTCGGTGCGCAGGGGGGTGTGTTCGGTCAGAACCTGAACGCCGTCGGCCTGCATGGACGCCTGCACCAGCTGTGCCACCTCTTCATCCTCCCGCGGAAGCAGGCGTGTGCCGCGCTGCACCTGTGTCACGTCTGAGCCCAGACGCGCAAAGCTTTGTGCCAGCTCACAACCGATGGGGCCGCCACCCAGTACGATCAGTCGCTTCGGTGGGGTGTCCAGCTCCGCGAACCTGTCCCACAGGGTATCGCTGGTGACATAGCCGGTCTCATCCAGTCCCGGCAGGGGCGGCACGACCGGGCTGGCACCGGTGGCGAGAATGATGCTGCGGGCGGTCAGCCGCTGGCGGCTGCCATCGTGCAAGCGAACGTCCACCGTCCAGGGATCAACCAAGCTGGCATGCCCCTGAAGGACTTCGACACCCAGCCCGGTATAGCGCTCAACGCTGTCATGGGGCTCTACCTGACGGATCACCTCATGGATACGCGCCATGACGGCTCGGAAGGAAAATCTCGGGTTGGCCGCTTCAAGACCATAGCGCTCGGCGTGCTTCATCTGATGGGCGACACGGGCGCTCTTGATCAGCGCCTTGCTGGGGACGCAGCCGTAGTTGAGGCAGTCGCCGCCCATTTTGTGGGCTTCGATCAGGGTCACTTTGGCTTTCACGGCAGCCGCGATGTAGGACGACACCAACCCCCCGGCGCCCGCGCCGATCACGATCAGGTTACGGTCAAACCGCGCCGGTTTTTTCCAGCGGGCATAAACTCGGCGGCGCTGAATCAGTCGGATTGCCTTCTTCGCCAGCAGCGGGAACAGGCCCAGCAGCGCGAAGGAGATCAGCAGATCAGGCGAGAGAATGCCGGACAGGCTTTCAAGCTGTGCAATCTGGGTGCCGGCATTCACGTAGACCAGCGTGCCGGCCAGCATGCCGATCTGGCTGACCCAGTAGAAGGCCCAGGCCTTGATCGGCGTGAGGCCCATCAGCAGGTTGATCAGGAAAAAGGGAAATGCCGGTACCAGCCTCAGGGTGAACAGGTAGAACGCCCCGTCTCGCTCAATACCGCGATTGATGGCTGCCAGTCGTGAACCGAAACGCTGCTGTACCGAATCACGCAGCAGATAGCGCGACACCAGAAACGCCAGTGTGGCGCCGATGGTGGATGCAAACGACACTAGTACTGTGCCCTGCAGCAAACCGAACAGGGCACCTGCGGCAACAGTCATCACAGCCGCACCGGGCAGCGACAATGCTGTAACCACCACATACAGGGTAAAAAAGGCACCAGCCGTAATCAGTGGAAACTGACTGCGCCACTGCTCGAACTGACCCAGGCCCGACTTAAGCCCTTCCAGTGTCAGCCAGTGGTGCAGATCCAGCATAAAGAAAGCACCGGCAACGGCTGCAAGGATGGCCAGTATCAGCAGTTTTTTCATCCCTTGTCTCCAATGGCGCCACCACAGCTGCTGCCCTGACCCGCCGTGCAACCATAGCAGTGATCGCCGGTACAGATCGGGTTGTCGGTCAGGTCAGTGTCGAGAAGATCCTCAAGGCTGTGTCGCTTGCCCGGTACGGGCATTTCCAGCTGTTGGTTGAAGTCGCAGTCATAGAATCGGCCCTGCCAGTCCACGCTCAGGGTGCTGCGGCACATCAGGTTATCCAGATTGGTCTGGCTGAAATTGTCTTTCAGCAGTTGCATGTAGGGCTCAAACTGACCCTTGGACAGCAGCATGGAGCCAAACCGCTTGATCGGCATGTTGGTGATGGTAAACAGCTGATTGAAGACAATACCGAAGTGTTCGGCCAGCTCACGTGTGTAGTCGGCCTCCAGTGCCTGCTGCGGCGGCGGCAGCGAAGGGCCCTGCGGGTTGTAGACCAGGTTGAGTACAAGACCGGTATCGGGTTGGCCGTAGCCAAGTGCGTTCAGTTTCTGCAGCCCGGCAATGCTCAGGTCAAACACTCCCTTGCCGCGTTGCCTGTCCACGTTTTCAACCGAGTAACAGGGCAGGGAGGCCACGATCTCCACCTGCTGTTCGGCGAGAAACTCGGCCAGGCCGGTCTGATCTTCTTCAAACAGAATGGTCAGGTTGCAGCGGTCGATCACCTTCACGCCCAGCGCACGCGCAGCGCGTACCAGTTCGCGAAAGCGCGGGTGCATTTCCGGTGCGCCGCCGGTCAGATCCAGAGTGTCGATTTTGCGTATTTTCAGTACCTGAGGGATCAGGTCAATCAACGCATCGCTCATCATCTCGGTACGATTGGGGCCGGCATTGACGTGGCAATGCACACAGGTCTGGTTACAGCGATAGCCCAAATTGACCTGCAGGGTCTGTGTTCTGTCGCGGCGTATCGTGGGAAAGTCGGTCACTTCCAGCAGTTCTATGGTCGACAGCATGTGTCAGCCCCCTTGAAAAGGTGTGTTTTGATATTAGTCGCGGCTCGGGCTGGAATATTACAGCTCGTCATCACAGTTTTTTTCAGTGGAGCTGCCCTTTGCGTACAGCCGAGTGATGTCGCGCAGTTCATGCATCTGTTGTCCAAAATTGCGGCAACCGGAACACATCATCAGGTGGACTTTCAGCTCGGCACGTTCTGCAAGGGTCAGCTCTCGATCCAGCGCCTGTGACAGCAGTGCAGTGGCCTGTCTGCAGTTCATCATGGTGTGTCTCCTTTCTGAAACCAGCCGTTATCGAGACATTGACGCAGCTTCATGCGCGCCCGATAGAGCGTTACGTTCAGGTTGTTTTCGCTGATTGACTCGGTGTGACAGATTTCGGTCGTGGACAGTTCAAGAAATTCGCGCATCATGAAAAAACGGGCATAGTGCTCGGGCAAGGCGTTCAGGCAGATGTCGAATACCCGCCAGAAGTGGCTTCTCTCAATGTCCAGGTCAGGCTGCTGCCATTTAACCGGCCGCTGGGTGCGATGCCAGTGCCCGCGACCGTTGAACAGGCTATCCATCCAGCCCTCATCGTTTGTATCGGTATCCCTGTCCTGACTGACATAACGCTGTTGCTGCCGCAGCAGATCAACAACTTTGTGCTTGAGAACGGCAAACACCCAGGTTTTGAGGGCGGCCTGACGCTTGAAGGCCGAACCGTTCTTGAGTGCGCCGAGCATGGCTTCCTGCACCGCATCCTCAGCCAATACCGCGTCCTTCAATTGCAGAGTGGCAAATTTCAGCATCTGAAGGCGCAACTCTGCGAGGAATTCGGGATCCTGCAGCCCCTGCGGGGCATTTTCGTCTGACATGGCGATACCGGTTCAGTGAAGCAACGTACGATTAGGGTCTTTAGTCGTGCAGTAGTTGAAAAACTTACACATTATTTGAGATTAGCATGGCTGGTGATGCGGTTACCCGTGACAATCCTCCCTATTGCTATATGAAACTTTACATATATGTTTTTTCATATATTCTGCCTTTTAAATGAAGACGGGGTAGATATGAAAACACGTGTCCTTTTCCTTTGTTCGGCCAACTCCGCCCGCTCACAGATGGCTGAAGTGCTGCTGCGTCATTTCGGCGGTGATCGATTTGACGTATTCAGTGCCGGCACAGAGCCCTCAACGGTCGATCCCCGTACCCTGGAGGCGCTGAAGGGCTTCGGACTGGAGGCTCAGGGGCTTGTCTCAAAGTCGGTTGAGCGCCTTGGAGATCAGCATTTCGATTATGTGATCAGCCTGTGCGACAAGGCGCATCGTGAGTGTCGATACTGGCCCGGCGGTGGTGTGGTGATGGCCTGGGAGTTCCCGGATCCCAAGGCGAGCAATGATCCGAAAGCGTTTGAACGTACCCTGCAGGAGATCAGCGAGCGAATCCGTCTGTTTGTATTGGTGAACAGCAAGGACGTGAACTCCGAGGTGAAGGTGTTGCAGCCGCTGGAGTTCTACAAGTCGCTGGCGGATGAAACGCGCCTGCTCAGCTTGCTGTTGATTGAGCAGGAGGGTGAGCTGTGTGTGTGTGAGCTGATGGCCGCACTGGACCTGCCGCAGCCGAAAATTTCACGCCATCTTGGCCAGCTGCGCAAGGCGGGGCTGCTGCTGGACCGTCGCCAGGGACAGTGGGTGTTTTACCGGCTCCATCCCCTGTTGCATGACTGGATGCGGGACGTACTGCGCCAGACACGTGAACATGACGCTCGCATGCTGAATGAACCACTGGCGCGTCTGGACGCAATGGGTGATCGCCCAAGCAAGGGTGGCACTGCCTGCGGGATTCAATCCGGCGGCTAACCTTGAACAGAGGACGGTAATGGTCATGTACGGACAGCTGCTCAGACTCTATGAGAGTAACCGACGCGAGGGCAATCTGCTGTTTCTCATGCTGGCGGCCTTTATCGCCATCTATTTTGTACCGGCGGGTACGGCGCGCTTTGACAACGCCGTACTGGAAGCGGTGCGCCTGACCAACTGGTATGCGCGTGAGCATGTCATCCTCTGCCTGCTCCCCGCGTTTCTGATCGCCGGCGCCATGGCGGTCTATATCAGCCAGGGTGCCGTAATGCGTTACCTCGGGCCTGATGCATCCAAGCCGGTCGCGTTCAGCGTGGCCTCCGTTTCGGGCACCTTGCTGGCGGTGTGCTCCTGTACGGTACTGCCGCTGTTCGGCGGCATCTACAAGCGGGGCGCGGGTCTTGGGGCCGCGATCGCCTTTCTCTATTCCGGCCCGGCAATCAATGTGATGGCGGTGGTGGTGACGGCCAAGGTACTCGGTGCCGAGATCGGTATCGCCCGTGCTGTGGGTGCCATTCTGTTTGCGCTGGTGATCGGCACCATCATGCATCTGATTTACCGCAGGGAGGAAGCAGAGCGCTCAGTGAAGAGCAGCCGAGGTTTTGAGGGTGAGTCGGGCGATCGCCCCATGGGGGTTATTGTCGGCTTCTTTGCCCTGATGGTCGGTATTCTGGTCTTTGCCAACTGGGCGGTGGCCGACAGTGAGGTCTGGATGGCGGTGTATGAATGGAAGTGGCCGATCACCGCCGTGCTGGCATCACTGCTGGCGGCTTTGCTGGTCTGGCGTTGGCACTGGCCCGCTCATCAGTTGCTGCTGTTGGGGGGCGTGGTCGTGGCGGCGGCCTGGCTGGTGCCGGTGGCTCCCGAGCTGCCGTTTGCCATCGGTATTGCCGGCTTGATGATCATTGCAAGCCTGCGCGAGCAGGATCGGGAGTGGGCCGTACAAAGCTGGGATTTTGCCAAACAGATTTTGCCCCTGCTGCTGGCCGGGGTGTTTGTCGCCGGTTTTGCGCTGGGACGCCCGGGCAGTGAAGGCATCATCCCGTCACAATGGGTGACCGCCGCCGTGGGTGACAACAGCCTGCTGTCGACCATTCTCGCCTCTTTCCTCGGTGCACTGATGTACTTCTCGACACTGACTGAAGTGCCGATCGTAGAGGCACTGATGGGGGCCGGAATGGGCAAGGGGCCCGCGCTGGCCCTGCTGCTGGCGGGCCCTGCACTGTCACTGCCCAACATGCTGGTGATCCGCACCATTCTGGGCACCGAGAAGACACTGGTCTACTGTGCACTGGTCGTCGTGATGGCCACCATCACCGGTTATGTATACGGCAATATCTGGCATGCCTGAGCAGGCCAGTCTGATTCGAAACGCTGAGTATGAGGAAAACAGGATGAAATTCACCATTTACGGCAGTGGCTGCGCCAAATGCAAACAGTTGACCGAGAATGCCGAGCAGGCGGCGAACGCCAAGGGCATTGCCTGCGAGATCGAGAAGGTCACCGACACCAATGCCATCATTGAGGCAGGGGTCATGCGGACACCGGCCTTGGCGATTAACGATGAAATTCTGGTCGAAGGCAAGGTGGCCAGCGCGGACGAGATTCAGAAACTGCTGGGGTAAGCACAAACGAAATGGGTATTTTTGAACGTTATATGACCCTGTGGGTTGCGCTGTGCATTCTCGCCGGTAGTGCTGGGCAACCTTAAACCGTTTTTCAGTGAAGGAGTTTCAGTATGAGCATTAAGGTGGGGATCAACGGCTTCGGGCGCATGGGGCGCCTGACCATGCGAGTGTTGTTTGAGCAGAGCGACATCGAAATCGTACAGATCAACGATCCGGCCGGTGATGCCACCACCCTGGCTCATTTGATGAACTTCGATTCGGTACACGGACGCTGGCAGCATGAGGCGCTGGCCGAAGGTGACGTCATGCTGATCGGTACGCAGCGTATTGCGGTCAGCCGTAACAAGAGCATCGAAGAGACCGACTGGTCCGGCTGCGATCTGGTGATCGAAGCGTCCGGCAAGATGAAAAAGAAAGAGGTACTGCAGGCCTATCTGGATCAGGGCGTGAAGCGGGTCGTAGTCACCGCGCCGGTGAAGCAGGAGGGTGTGCTGGATCTGGTGATGGGGGTGAACGATCACCTGTTTGACCCGGCACAGCATCGTATCGTCACGGCGGCGTCCTGCACCACCAACTGTCTGGCGCCGGTGGTGAAGGTGATTCACGAGCAGCTGGGGATCAAGCACGGCTCCATGACCACCATCCACGACATCACCAATACCCAGACCATTCTCGACGCGCCGCACAAGGATCTGCGCCGTGCTCGTGCCTGCGGCATGAGCTTGATCCCGACCACCACCGGCTCCGCCACCGCGATCACTCATATATTCCCGGAGCTGAAGGGCAAGCTGAATGGTCACGCCATTCGTGTGCCGCTGGCCAACGCCTCCATCACCGACTGTGTGTTTGAAGTCGCCCGCGAGACTAGCGTAGAAGGGGTCAACGCGATGTTGAAAGCCGCTGCCGAAGGTGAGCTGAAAGGCATTCTGGGTTATGAAGAACGCCCGCTGGTGTCGATCGATTACAAGACCGATCCGCGTTCAGGCATCATCGATGCGCTCTCGACCATGGTGGTGAACGGCACTCAGGTGAAGCTCTATGTCTGGTACGACAATGAGTGGGGCTACGCCAACCGCACCGCTGAACTGGCACTGAAGGTCGGGCGCGCGTAAATGCTGAGCCGGCTTTCCCCCGCCATCCGCCAGTACCTAGTGGTCACCGGCAACTACTGGGCCTTTACCCTGACCGACGGCGCCCTGCGCATGTTGGTGGTGCTGCACTTTCACGGTCTGGGCTATTCGCCGCTGGAGATCGCACTGCTGTTTCTGTTCTACGAAATCTTTGGCGTGATCACCAACCTGGTGGGGGGCTGGCTCGGGGCCCGCCTGGGCCTCAACCGCACCATGAATATTGGTCTGGCGCTGCAGGTGATCGCTCTGGCGATGCTGCTGGTGCCGGTCGCCTGGCTCACCGTGCCCTGGGTGATGGCGGCGCAGGCGCTGTCCGGGATCGCCAAGGACCTGAACAAGATGAGCGCCAAAAGCTCGATCAAGCTGCTGGTACCGGCGGATGCGCAGGGCACGCTCTATAAATGGGTAGCGCTGCTGACCGGCTCGAAGAATGCGCTTAAGGGCGTGGGCTTTTTCCTTGGCGGTGCGTTGCTGATGTGGCTGGGCTTTGCCGGTGCCGTGGCGGCAATGGCCGTTGCGCTGGCGCTGGTGTGGTTGCTGAGTCTGGTGCTGCTGAAGCAGGATCTGGGCAAGGCGAAACACAAGCCGAAGTTTCGCGACATATTTTCCAAAAGCCGCGCCATCAACATACTGTCAGCGGCACGGATGTTCCTGTTTGGGGCCCGTGATGTCTGGTTTGTGGTCGCCCTGCCGGTGTTTCTGTCGCAGACACTGGGCTGGAACCACAGCCAGACAGGTGGCTTTCTGGCGCTCTGGGTGATCGGCTACGGTCTGGTACAGGCTGTGGCACCCAGGCTTACCGGCAAGGCGGCTGGAAAGGTACCCGATGGTGCGGCGGCGACCCTTTGGGTGGCTCTGTTGGCTCTGCTGCCGGCGTTGATCGCGCTTGGGCTGCAGTATGAACTGGACCCTGCGGTGTTGCTGATCGGTGGCCTGCTGCTGTTCGGCGCAGTGTTTGCCGTCAATTCGTCGTTGCACAGTTACCTGATCGTCAGCTACGCCGGCAGTGACGGTGTATCGCTGGACGTGGGGTTCTACTACATGGCCAATGCCATGGGGCGTCTGATCGGCACGCTGCTGTCCGGCTGGGTGTTTCAGCTGGCGGGACAGGGCAGCACGGGGCTGCAGGCCTGTCTCTGGATTTCGACCGCCATGCTGGTCGCCACACTGTTGATCTCATTTGGGCTGCCGCGGCTCAGGCCGGCTCAAGCCTGAGGCTGTTGTCATCAAAACGTCATTTCTTCGACATATCCTGCCGAGCGTAGTATGCATTTGGAGTCATTATGCTTGGCACAGTCCGTTTTCGTATTCTGTTTTTTGCCTTCCTCTGCGTGCTTGCGCTGGCCGGTCTGGCCACGCTTGCCTGGAGTATCATTCTTAAGGCGGAAGAAGCGTCCAACAGCCTGATCCACACCAGCTTGGAGGAAACCTGGCTGCTGGTGGATCTTGAGCAGGATCACCGCAAGCTGCAGGACCTGTCCTACAAAACCAAGGCCCAGCTGTTGCTGTGGGATGAAATTGAACCGACCCATGCTGATTTGAAGCAGGCGTTGCCCAGTCACTGGCAGCGAATTGAAAACAATGCGGGCCTGAGCGCTTGGGCCGAAGCGCACCAGGCGGAGTTTGACCGCGTGATGTCGTATCTGGATGCCATGGACAAGGGTATCAGCGAAAAAAGTTACTACCGTGTCGGACAGGTTGTGGACTTTGATCTGGTACCGGCACTGGAGCCCATGCTCAAGGCGATTGCTGAGCGCCAGCAAACCAGTCGCGATGGGCTGTCCCTGGCCGCACAGGAGTTGCTGACATTTCTTGCCGGCCAGCAGAACTATCTGTTTGGTGGCTCAATTCTGTTTCTGGTGATGGTTGCCAGCATGACGCTTTGGCTGCGTCATACTGTCATCCTGCGGCTGCAGCGCATGGAGCGGGACCTGAGCGCCATGGATCGCAACAGTGACTTGAGCGGTGTGCCAATGGTCGATGGCAATGATGAAGTGGCCGGCGTGAATCGGGCGTTAAGTGGTTTGGTACAACGCTTTGAGCAGTTTGTTGGTGACGTCCGAACAGCTGCCAGCGGTTTGACCGAACGATCTGCCCAGCTGGATCGAGAGGCGGAAACCCTTCACAGCACGTCAACGCAAACGCGTCGATTGATTGATGATGTAAACCAGTCCATGAACAACATCGCGAATCAGTCCACCGCCATCGAAGCGGCCAGCGAGCAGTCCGCCAATACAGTCCGTGAAGCACTGGCAGCCAATGCGGAGGCACAGCAGGGCATCCTCAGCAGCGAGCAGGCGGCAGATCACGCGGTCAGCATTATCAATCGGGTTAGTGAGTCGATCACGACGCTGACCGAATCCAGTGGCCGAATCAGCCAAGTGATCAGCATCATTGCAGATGTTGCCGAGCAGACCAACCTGCTGGCCTTGAACGCCGCCATTGAGGCCGCTCGTGCCGGCGAGCACGGGCGCGGCTTTGCGGTGGTTGCGGATGAGGTCAGAGTGCTGTCGCAGCGGACGTCGGACTCCACACGTGACATACGTCAGTGGGTCGAAGAGCTGGTGGCCGGTGTAAAAGAGGTCGAGCAACAACTGGGTGGCATGCGTGATGCCGGTAGTCAAAACCGATCCCATATTTCGGCCCTGCGCGCGTTTCTGGAACGGCTGCAGGAGCAGTTTGTTGAACTTGAGAGTCACAGCGCCGGGATCAGTGATGCGATCGCGACCCAGCGTGATGAAACCGGCCGTGTAGGTCGCCGGGCACAGGCGCTGGAAGAGAGTGCCGATTCACTGGTGGCCAGCGTTGGCAGCGCACGGGAAGTCAGTAATGCCCTGCGCAAAGAATCGGACTCCATGCGTGGCCTTATCGCCCGTTTCAAGACTTCGGTAGATGCTTGAGGTATGTTAGAGGCAGCGCGGAAAGTTGATAATTTATATTCTTTAAGTGAATAAATTTGTTATTTATTATTCTTTTATAGAATCAAAATAACCCTGTATCTTGGTGGCTTTTAACGGATACGGGTTATCGCTGTGGAGTGGCAGGGCTGGTTTGCACTGAGTTTGATGGTTACGGCACTGGCCGTACTGATACTGACGCGCATAGGGCCGCACATCGTGATGATGGCGGTGTTGGCGCTGCTCAGTATCAGTGGCGTGCTGAGCCCCAATGAGGCCCTGTCCGGTTTTTCCAACTCTGGCTTGATAACTGTTGCCTGCATGTTTGTGGTAGCGGCCGGAATTCACTCTTCCGGCGGTGTCGACATGCTGGTCAACCGTGTACTGGGCAAACCGAAAGGGGTGCGTGGTGCATTGGCTCGCATCTTTGCGCCGGTGGTGCTGCTCAGCGGTTTCCTCAACAACACCCCCGTGGTGGCGACCATGATTCCGGCGATCCATGCCTGGTCGCGCAAGATCAATATTCCAGCGTCCAAACTGATGATTCCGCTCAGCTACAGTGCCATTCTGGGCGGCACGCTGACGCTGATCGGAACCAGTACCAATCTGGTCGTGAACGGTCAGTACCAGGAGCTGACCGGTGAAGCCGGCCTGTCGCTGTTCTCGATTACCGCCGTTGCGCTGCCGGTGGTACTGGTTGGCCTGGCATTCATCTGGCTGGTATTTCCGCGTCTACTGCCGGATCGTAGCGAAAAACGCGCTTTTGCCAATCTGCGTGAGTTCACCCTTGAGGTGGCCGTGGCGCCCGGAGGGCCTCTGGTCGGCCAAAGCGTGGAACAGGCGGGGCTGCGCAGTCTTGATCGAGTCTATCTGGTTGAAATAGAACGCAACGGCAATATCGTGACCGCAGTGCCGTCTGAAGAAAAGCTGCGCGACGGCGACAGGCTGGTGTTTGCCGGCGATACCGAGGCCATTTCAGACCTGCTGCGCATCAATGGAATCATCCCTTCGCCGGAAAACGGCCATTCCGATACGCTCAACCTGGACCGTGCCGAACGCAGTCTGGTTGAAGCGGTGGTGTCACCTCACTGTGACGCCGTCGGCCACGCAATCCGTGATGCCCGTTTTCGGGATCGCTACGGTGCTGTTGTGTTGGCAGTAGCACGCAATGGGGAGCGGGTACAGGGCAACCTGGGCAATATCGTTCTGGAAGCAGGGGATACTCTTCTGCTTGAAGCACGCCCGGCCTTTGTGAGTCGCCAGCGCTACAACAAGGATTTCCTGTTGATTAACGACCTGGACAAGTCCCAGCCACGGCATGAGCGTGCCTGGCTGGCCTGGGGTATTCTGGCCGCGATTGTGCTTGCCGCCGGTACAGGTGCGACCAGTATGCTCAATGCGGCGCTGGTGGGTGCCGGTTTAATGGTAGTGACCGGTTGCTGCAGTGTATCTCAGGCGGAAAAGAGCCTCGATCTGACCGTAATTTTGACCATCGCAGCGTCCTTTGCACTGGGGGCGGCGCTGCAGAAAACCGGTGTATCAGGCTGGATCGCCCATGCCATTGTCGACCTGAGTGCAGGCACGCCTTGGCTATTGTTGTTGCTGACATACCTGGCTGTGTCCATCCTGACTGAAATCATCACCAATAATGCTGCTGCCGTTCTGATGTTACCGATCGTACTGGAGGTGACTGAACGTGCCGGTCTGCAACATGAGCCGTTCATTTTTGCCATCATGATTGCCGCTTCAGCCAGTTTTGCGACCCCGCTTGGGTATCAGACCAACCTCATGGTGTACGGTCCCGGTGGCTATCGGTTCAGTGATTTTCTCAAAGTTGGAGTGCCCATGAACCTGCTGATCGGTGCGGTTACGCTGACCACATTGCTGCTGGGCTGGCCGCTGGTGCGTTGATGCGCTCGCCTCAGGGCGAGCGCAAAGCCTTCAGGCTTTGATGAACAGCATCACCGACAGCAGGCCTACCCCGCCCAACACCACGGTGTAAGGCAGAGCCATTATCACCATTCGACCATATGATAACCGTACCAGTGGTGCGATGGCCGAGGTCAGCAGGAACAGGAACGCGGCCTGGCCGTTGGGCGTGGCAACGCTGGGCAGGTTGGTGCCGGTATTGATGGCCACTGCCAGACGATCAAAATGCTCGCGGCTGATAGCGCCGTTATCCAGTGCCTGCTTGATTTCGCTGATATAAACCGTGGCGACGAACACGTTGTCGGAGATCATCGACAGCACGCCGTTAGCCAGGAAAAACATACCGGGTTGCTGTTCCGGAGGCAGTGCCAGTACTGCCGCGATAATTGGACTGAACAGGTGCTGCTCGTGAATGACTGCCACAATGGCGAAGAAGACCACCAGCAGTGATGTGAAGGGCAGTGCTTCCTGAAAGGCCTTGCCGATTTGGTGCTCATCGGTCACGCCGTTAAAGGAGGTGATCAGGATGATCACCAGCAGGCCGATAAGTCCTACTTCCGCCAAGTGCAGGGCCAGTCCGACGACCAGTATGGCGGCAGCAACTGCCTGAACGATTAGTGCGGCTTTTTGGCTCTGGGTACGCTTGGCGCGCTCGGCATCGGCAAACTCCTTCAGCACCTGCAGAACGGGACGGGGCAGCTTGACGCCGTAGCCGAACAGCTTAAATTTCTCCAGCAGCACGCAAGTGATCAGCCCGGCCGCCAGTACCGGCATGGAGATGGGGGCCATTTTGATAAAGAAGTCGGCAAAATCCCAGCCGGCTGTTTTGGCGATCAGCAGATTCTGTGGTTCGCCGACCAGCGTACATACGCCCCCCAGGGCGGTACCGATGGCGCTGTGCATCAGCAGGCTGCGCAGAAAGGCGCGAAAGCCTTCCAGATCATCCCGATGCAGGTCAACCACTTCCTGATCGCTGCCGTGGTCGTGTGTATTGTGCTGATGTCCCTTGCCGGAAGCTACCTTGTGGTAAACGGAGTAGAAGCCCACCGCTACGCTGATGATGACGGCCGTGACGGTGAGTGCGTCAAGAAATGCGGAGAGCAGGGCGGCGGTCATGCTGAACATTAGCGCCAACAGGTACTTGGAGCGCACATGCAGCAGAATATTGGTAAAGGTCACCAGCAACAGGCTCTTCATGAAATAGATCCCGGCCACCATAAACATCAGCAGTAGAATGACCGGCAGATTGGTCTGAATCTCTGCATAGAGGGTTTCAGGTGAGGTCATGCCCAACAGCAGGGCCTCGGTGGCGAGCAATCCGCCAGGCAACAGCGGGTAGCACTTGAGTGCCATGGCCAGTGTGAAAATAAATTCAGCGATAAGCAGCCAGCCGGTCGCCTGAGGGCCAAACAGCCAGAGACAAACCGGATTGATGATCAGGAAGAGTACAATTGTCTGCTTGTACCAGGCAGGGGCATTGCCCAGAAAATTGTGCGCCAGCGCACCGGGTGTGCTCGTCGACATGGCAGGTTTCTCTCTCAGCCGTAAGGGCTGTCATGCAGTTTGAGTTGTTTTTATCGCGGCGAATTATACGCCGGGTTTAATAATATTGCTGCACCTGCGTAATACCAGAGCATCCTCAATTAGTGCTAATCATATCGACCTGCTATGGCAGGCGTTGCATAATCCCTTCTACCTCTTTCCATACAAGGACGCATCATGGAGTTTCAGATCGAATACTGGCACTGGGTCGTATTTGGCATGCTGCTGATATTGGCCGAGTTGGTGGTGCCCAGCTTTACCATTTTCTGGTTTGGGTTTGGTGCTCTACTGATGGCGCTGCTGGTCTGGTTGCTGCCTGAGCTTACACTGAACCTGCAGCTGGTACTGTGGGCGATCGGATCGGGTCTGTTTGCGCTGGCCTGGTTTCGACTGTTGCGACCCATGATGCGGGACCGAACCAAGGCCGGCATTTCACGCGAGGCGGTACTGGGTGAAACCGGGCAGGTGATAGAAGCCCCGCAAGCCGAGCGGCGAGGGCGAGTCAGATTTACCACACCGGTACTGGGTGATGATGAATGGGAGTTCATCTGTGAGCAGCCGGTCGAAGTGGGTGATCGAGTGGTGATAACGGAAATTTCCGGCAACACTCTGATTGTCAGAAAACGCTGATACAACCAAACCTTCAAGTGATTGCATGAGGATAAACGGATGCTGATCGATGGATTGACAATGGCTGGAGTATTTCTGGCTTTGGTAGTAGTCACCCTGTTTCTGGGTGTCAAAATTGTGCCTCAGGGCAGTAAGCATGTGGTGCAGCGGCTGGGCAAGTACCACAAGACGCTGGGACCAGGGCTGAACATCATTTTCCCCTATATTGATACCGTGGCCTACAAGGTGACGACCAAGGATATCGTGCTGGATATTCCTTCACAGGATGTGATCACGCTCGATAATGCGGTGATCATCGCCAATGCTGTGGCCTACATTAATATCGTGTCGCCGGAAAAGGCGGTCTACGGTGTTGAGGACTACCGCTTTGCGATCCAGAATCTGGTGCAGACGTCGCTGCGCTCTATTGTAGGCGAGATGAATCTGGACGAGGCTCTGTCCAATCGTGACAGTATCAAGGCCAAGCTCAAAGGCGCGATCTCCGACGATATTGCTGACTGGGGCATTACCCTGAAAACGGTCGAAATTCAGGATATCAATCCGTCCCAGACCATGCAGACAGCGATGGAAGAGCAGGCGGCAGCCGAACGTCAGCGCCGCGCCACTGTCACCCGAGCCGGAGGCGAAAAGGCCGCAGCCATACTGGAAGCGGAAGGGCGGCTGGAAGCGTCGCGTCGTGATGCCGAGGCCAAGGTGGTATTGGCGGAAGCCAGTCAGGCTGCCATCGAAAAGGTGACCTCAGCGATCCAGGGCAACGAATTACCGGTGATGTTCCTGCTGGGTGAAAAGTATGTGGATGCGATCAAGGAGATGTCAGCGGGTGAGAATGCCAAGATCGTACTGCTGCCCGGCGACATCCCGGCCGCTGTCCGAGGCATTATGGGTGGCATGAGCAAGTAGCTCAGATCTGGTAGTTCCACCGCTCCGGCTGCTCGGTATTGTCAAACAGATCAGGAATCTGTTCTGCCGGTACCGGGCGACTGAAAAAGTAGCCCTGATACTGATGGCAGCCAAACTCGGCCAGCATGGCCAGCTGATCGGCATCTTCAACCCCCTCAGCAATGACTGTCAGGTTAAGGTTGTCTGCCATGGAGATGATGGTGCGACAGATGGTGGCATCATCGGGATCAACACAGATTTCACGCACGAAGGACTGATCAATCTTGAGCTTGTTAAGCGGGAAACGCTTGAGGTAGCTCAGGCTTGAGTAGCCGGTACCGAAATCATCTACGCTCAGGTGAACCCCCATTTGATCCAGTTGCTCCAGCAGTCGGATGGTCTGGTCCACATGTTTCATGATGATACTTTCGGTCAGCTCCAGCTCAAGTTGGCTGGGGTCAAGCCGGTAGCGCTTGAGGCAGCGTGCTACCTTGTCACAAAAATTGGCATCGTCCAGCTGAGGTGCCGACAAATTGACCGACACCCGAAGGTCAAGCCCTTGCTGTTGCCACTGCTGTAGCTGGGCACAGGCGCGCTCCAGTACCCAACTGCCGATCTCTGTGATCAGTCCGTTCTCTTCAGCCAGCGGAATGAAATTCGCGGGTGATACCATGCCGTGGCCTGGCCGTTGCCAGCGAATCAATGCCTCAACGCCGATAATGCGACCGCTCTGAATTTCGATTTGAGGCTGATAGTGCAGCTCAAACTCCTCGTGGCGCAGGGCCTGGAACAGCGCATTTTCCAGTTCAACGCGTTCACTCTGCTCATTATCGAGTCGGTGGTTGTAAAAGTGGTACCGGTTGCGGCCGTTCGCCTTGGCACGATACATGGCAGCATCGGCATGCTGAATCAGTGCCTGAGGCGTATGGCCGTCTTCCGGGTAAACCGCCACACCGATGCTGGAAGAAATTCTGAACTCCTGTACCCCCACGCGAAATACCGGGACCAGTGCTGCCTGGAGACGCATGATCAGCTGTTCAATGCGGCTGCGCGGCTTGATGTCATTGAGCATGATGACAAACTCATCACCGCCGATGCGTGACAGGGTACCCTGCTGCCCCACTGCTTGTCGCAATCGCTCGGCCAGGCTGCGCAAGAGCATATCGCCTTCGTGATGACCGAGGGAGTCGTTGATGTGCTTGAAGCGATCCAGATCTACGAATAGGACTGCCAACGCGTCTTGACGGGTGTGGGCCTGTACAATTTGTTCCTCTAGCCGGCTCTCGAACAGGCCTCGGTTTGGCAGGCCTGTGAGGCTATCGTGCTGAGCCAGATGGCGGATGCGCTCTTCTGCAATCTTGCGCTCCTCTATCTCACGGTGCAGGCTGGAGACCACCTGTTCCAGCTCACGTGTGCGTTCCTCAACTCGCTGCTCCAGCTGCTGGCGAGCGGCGACCAGAGCGGCCTCGGTCGCCTTGCGGTCGGAAATATCCATGATGATCCAGATGCCGCCCTTGCTCAGGTCGTTCGGGTCTACCGCCTTGCTGCGAACGTCACACCAGAACCGGGTACCATCCTTGCGGATCAGTTCCATCTCTGCTTCAAAGGCGCGGCCTGAAGACAGCACCGCATTGTAACGCTCACCCGCCGCTTGCCAGATCGACTTGTCGGCGTACCAGAGCTGGGAACTGACGCCGATCAATTCGTCAGTTTCATAGCCCAGAAGCTCGGCAAAACGCCGGTTACAGCTGGCGACATGACGGTTGTGCAGGAAGACAATACCCACCATGGCATGGTCCAGAATCAACTGTTGTTGACGCGTAATCTGTTCCAGTGAGTCTGCCGCATGACGCTGCTGATCGATATCGTCAACGATCCAGATGGAGCCCTGTTCGGGACTGGAGGGGTCGATCATTTTGCCGGTAACGCGGCACCAGAACGGTTTGCCGTTGGCGCGGCGCATCTGCAGTTCGGTACTGAAACGCTCGCCTCGGGCAAGAGAGGGATAGGCTTCGACGCCGAGCTTGCGAAAACTAAGGTTATCTGGATACAGCTGTTCGCTGCTGGTGCCAACCAGTTGGTCGGCGCTGTCGTAGCCGTAAATTTCGGCAAAGCGCTGATTGCAGCGCTGAATCTGGCGCTGCAGGATAAAACAGATGCCAACACTGGCGTTGTCCAGTATGACACGCTGTTCGTTCAGAATCCTCATCAACTCCTGCTGGCTTGGCAGAGTGAGGTTGTTGCGGCTGTCGTGTGTAGGCTTGTTGTTATCGTTTGTCATTACCGTTTCAAACCGGTCCTGAATTACCTGTTAGTGCAAGACTAGCACGAAGCCGGCAGATACTGCATAGCACTAAAGCCGATTACAGAGTCTTTGCATGGAGCAATACTTGCGTTAGGGTGAAATGAACACTGCCTGACAACTGGAGGTAGCCCATGCCAACGGCGTTTCGCATGCCAGCGGTGATTAACAGGGATGACGGCCAGATGCGCCGAATCGGGTTTGAGCTTGAGTTTACCGGGCTCAATGTGGATGAAGCGCTGGTGGCGATGCAGCAGGTGCTGAAGGCCGAGGTGGAACAGGTCTCGGCTGCCGAACGCAAGCTGAAAACTGATTCGGGCAGCTATAACCTGGAGTTGGATTGGGCTCTGCTCAAGCGCACGGCCGCCGAGGCGCAGCAGGCCACTGATTCGGATCAGCCCGAACCCGAATGGGTCGGAATGGTCAGTCAGGCGGCTGCATTGCTGGTTCCGGTCGAGGTTGTTTGCCCCCCCTTGCCATTGGATAAGCTGGACGAGCTGGATGCACTGGTTGATATGCTGCGCCGCTCCGGAGCAAAGGGAACCAGTGACTCGCTTGTGGCGGCTTTGGGTGTGCATATTAACGCGGAACTGCCCGCGCTGGATGCCGAAACCATCACGGCCTATATTGTGGCCTATAGCCTGCTGCAGTGGTGGCTGGTTGAGTCTCATGCGGTCAATATTGCCCGCAAGATCTCCCCCTATGTTGACCTGTACCCTGAAGCTTTTATTCGTGAGCTGCTGGAAGCTCCAGATACTGACCTTGACTGGCTGTTCGAGCATTACCTTACGCATAACGCTACCCGCAATCGGGCGCTTGACCTGCTGCCCCTGCTGTCGCATCTCGACGCTGATCGAGTGCAGGCGAAAGTGCCGGATGATCGCATCAAGTCTCGGCCAGCATTTCACTACCGCCTGCCCAACTGTGAGATTGAAAACCCGGCCTGGTCGTTGGCAAACGAATGGAACAAGTGGTGGGTGGTTGAGCAGTTGGCGGCGGACGCTGAAGCGAGAGCCGAGCTGAGTCAGGCCTGGTTGCAGGCTTACAGGCCTCTGCTGGGAGTCAATCGAAAACAGTGGGTTCTACAGGTGGATGGATGGCTGCAGCAACGCGGGTGGCAGTAACCGGTAACAGTCGGCGCTGGTCGCCCTCTTGGTGGTGCACCCGATTGGCGCTGCGTCTGGCAGGCGCGGAGGCGGTGCGGGTCAGTGTACGCCATGAGGTACCCGAAACTGCTGTCGATGCCCTGATCATCGGGGGCGGTGATGACATCAGCCCCGAGCATTATGGTGGTGAGCTGAGTGAGCCGGTGCGACTCGATCCGGAGCGGGATGAGCTGGAGATGCGCTGGATTCATCATGCGCTGGATACCGGTTTGCCGATGTTGGGCATCTGCCGTGGCTCTCAGTTGATCAACGTGGTGCTGGGGGGGCAGTTGTATCAGGACATTCGTCACCTGCGCCGTTTGACCTATAACCGTCCCGGGCTGTTGCCCACCAAGCAAGTACGGCTGGAACAGGGCTCGGCACTGGCGCGTATCTGCGAGCGCGAAAAGCTGCGTGTGAACAGTCTTCATCATCAGGCGGTACGCGTACCCGGAGATGGGCTCCGGGTGGTAGGGCGCGATCTGGATGAGTTGACACAGGCGGTAGAGTCAACGTCAGGACAGCCGATTATCGGCGTGCAGTGGCACCCGGAGTATCTGTTTTACCTGCCGTCACAACTGCGCCTGTTTCGTTGGCTGGTTGAGATGGCACAGGTGGAAAAACAAAATTGACGGCGAAAACAAAAAAGCCCCACCGGTTAGGGCAGGGCTCTTTCGTTTCAATCAGATGGTGGTGGGAGGTGGATTCGAACCACCGAAGCTCGCGCGTCAGATTTACAGTCTGATCCCTTTGGCCACTCGGGAACCCCACCAGAGAGCTGCGCATTCTAATGATCACGCCGGTGCTTGTAAAGCCGCATTTTCCTGAGATTGATCAGGCTTTTTGGGCTATGCAGTATTTTCTTGATGATGGTTTTTCATATGAAAAAAACTCATTTTCGAGCTCGCTCCCCTGTAGCCCCTGCCATACCGCATTTGTGGCCGCCAGCCGGCGCTGGCTACACTCCAAACGGCTGAAAATCAAGATTGAAATCTTTCCTCTAATATCTATATTTAGTGCCCTGTAAGCAGTGCCACACTATATATAGTGCTTTCCGTCTAAAAAGTGATCAGGCGTTCTCATAGAGTGCGTACTGATAGCGACACATGCTGTCACAGCCACGGGCCGGGCTGGGCGGGCTGCTTCAGGGAATACAGGCAGCATCACGCCTGAACGACAACACTGACTGAAACTGGGATGAGCGTCATATGCAGCAGAATCTGATGGTTACCAAACGTGATGGACGCCGCGAGCCGATCGACCTGGAGAAGATCCATCGCGTGATAATCTGGGCTGCCGAAGGGCTCGAAAACGTTTCGGTTTCTCAGGTTGAGCTCAGTGCCCACCTTCAGTTTTACGAGGGCATCAAAACCTCGGATATTCATGAAACGCTGATCAAGTCAGCTGCCGATCTGATTTCGGAAGAGGCTCCCGACTATCAGTACCTGGCTGCACGTCTGGCGATTTTCCATCTGCGCAAACGGGCCTTCAACGACTTTGAGCCGCCGCATCTCTATGACCACGTTGTGCGCATGGTCGAAGACAACCGTTACGACCGTCACCTGCTCGAAGATTACAGCCGTGAAGAATTTGACGAGCTGAACGCCTATCTTGACCACAGCCGTGACATGAACTTCAGCTATGCGGCCGTGAAACAGCTTGAAGGCAAGTATCTGGTCCAAAACCGTGTCAGTGGCAAGATCTTCGAAAGCCCGCAGCAGCTGTACATGCTGGTATCGGCCTGCCTGTTCTCCAATTATCCGCGTGAAACACGGCTGGGTTACGTTAAGCGGTTCTATGACGCGACATCCCTGTTCAAGCTGTCGTTGCCGACGCCGATCATGGCTGGGGTGCGTACTCCAACACGCCAGTTCAGCTCCTGCGTATTGATTGAAGCCGATGACAGCCTTGACTCCATCAACGCCACAGCCGCAGCTATCGTCAAATATGTGTCCCAGCGTGCCGGAATTGGTATCAATGCGGGCCGCATTCGCGCCATTGGAAGCCCGATCCGTAACGGTGAAGCATTTCATACCGGCTGCATTCCGTTTTACAAGCACTTCCAGACTGCCGTCAAATCCTGCTCTCAGGGTGGGGTGCGTGGTGGTGCAGCCACACTGTTCTACCCGATCTGGCACCTGGAAGTTGAATCCCTGCTGGTGCTGAAGAACAACCGCGGCGTTGAAGAAAACCGTGTACGCCACATCGACTATGGCGTGCAGATCAACAAGCTGATGTATCAGCGTCTGATCAAGGGCGGCAATATCACCCTGTTCAGCCCGCATGAAGTGCCGGGGCTGTATGAAGCGTTCTTTGCTGATCAGGACGAGTTTGAACGTCTCTATGTGCAGTACGAGCAGGATGAGTCGATTCGCAAGAAGACCATCAAGGCGGTTGAGCTGTTTGGGCTGATGATGTCCGAGCGTGCCTCCACCGGTCGTATCTACGTGCAGAATGTAGACCATTGCAACACGCACAGCCCGTTTGACCCGGCCGTGGCGCCGGTGAAGCAGTCCAACCTCTGTCTGGAGATTGCACTGCCGACCAAGCCGCTGAAAGACGTGAATGACCCCGATGGCGAGATCGCACTCTGCACCCTGTCAGCATTCAACCTGGGTGCGCTGGCCAACCTGGATGAGCTGGAAGACCTGGCGGATCTGATCGTGCGTGCGCTGGACAGTCTGCTGGACTACCAGGACTACCCGATCCCGGCCGCCCGCAACGCTACGATGTCACGACGTACGCTGGGTGTGGGCGTTACCAACTTTGCCTACTACCTGGCCAAAAACGGTGTGCGTTACTCTGATGGCAGTGCCAACGGCCTTGTGCACCGTACGTTTGAGGCGATTCAGTACTATCTGCTCAAGGCATCCAACCAGCTGGCCAAGGAGATGGGGCCTTGCCCGAAATTCAACGAGACCACCTACGCCAAGGGTCTGCTGCCGACTGACACCTACAAGCGTGATGTCGACGACTACTGTCAGGAACCACTGCACTACTTCTGGGAGACGCTGCGCGAGGATATTCGCGAGTTCGGTCTGCGTAACAGCACACTGACGGCGTTGATGCCATGCGAAACCTCCTCCCAAATTACCAACTCCACCAACGGTATCGAGCCGCCACGTGGTTTTGTATCGGTGAAGGCGAGCAAGGACGGCATCATGAAACAGGTGGTGCCCGAGTATCTTGAACTGAAAAACCAGTACGAACTGCTCTGGAGCATCCCGAACAACACCGGCTATCTGCAGCTGGTGGGTATCATGCAGAAGTTTGTTGACCAGTCGATCTCGGCCAACACCAACTACGACCCGTCCAAGTTCCCGGGCGACAAGGTGCCGATGAAGCAGCTGCTTCAGGATCTGCTGACAGCCTACAAGAACGGTGTAAAGACCCTTTACTACCACAACACCCGTGACGGCGCCTCTGATCAGGCTGACGACGGTGGTTGTGAAGGCGGAGCCTGCAAGCTCTGATCAGACCCTCTGATGTTCATGTTTCAACAGGCGCTCACAACCGGTGAGCGCCTGATCAGGTTTTGTTTTTTTTCAGGAAAGCACCGATGTCATATTCCACTTTCAGTCCGAGTAACCACGACGCCACACGTGAACCGATGTTTTTCGGTCGCCCGGTCAATGTGGCGCGATATGACAAACAGAAATACCCGATCTTCGAAAAGTTGATCGAAAAACAGCTCTCTTTCTTCTGGCGTCCCGAAGAGGTCGATCTGACCAACGATCGCAAGGACTTCATGGACATGCCGGACCATGAGAAGCACATCTTTCTCAGCAACCTGAAGTACCAGACTCTGCTGGACTCGGTTCAGGGGCGCTCGCCCAACGTGGCGTTTCTGCCGGTAGTGTCTCTGCCGGAGCTTGAAACCTGGTTTGAAACCTGGGCATTCAGCGAGACCATTCACAGCCGCTCCTATACCCATATCATCCGCAACATTATTACCGAGCCGTCTGAGGTGTTTGACACCATCGTGACGAATCCGGAAATCATCAAGCGGGCCGAAACGGTTACCCGACTGTATGACGAATTTATTCAGCTGGTCAGTGTCTACTCCGTGCATGGTGCTGGTGTACACCAGATCAACGGCGTCAGCTACGATGCTTCACTGTACAACTTGAAGAGAAAACTTTATCTGACGCTGGTTTCGGTGAATGTACTGGAAGCGATCCGCTTCTACGTCAGCTTTGCCTGCTCCTTTGCCTTTGCCGAACGTGCCCTGATGGAAGGCAATGCCAAGATCATCAAGCTGATTGCGCGTGATGAGGCACTGCACCTGACCGGTACCCAGCACATGCTTAATCTGATGGCATCAGGGGCGGAAGACGCGGACTTCAAACAGATCGCGGTTGAGTGTGAGGAACAGGTTTACGCCATTTTCCGTGAGGCGGCACAGCAGGAGAAGGAGTGGGCCGAGTATCTGTTCAGTGAAGGCTCAATGATTGGCTTGAACGCGCGCATTCTGGGCGACTATGTCGAGTACATCACCAACGTACGCATGAAGGCGCTGGGATTGAATGAAATTTTCCCGGCGCGGCAGAATCCGCTGCCCTGGATGAACGGCTGGCTGGTCAGTGATAACGTGCAGGTGGCGCCTCAGGAGGCGGAAATCAGCTCCTATCTGGTCGGACAGATCGACAATGATGTCGGCAGTGACGATTTTGACGGTTTCGACCTGTAAGCGAGGGACGCATGTCAGGTATTCCACGAATCAAGGTCAGCAATTACCACACATTCTTCTATCAGTATGAGTTTTCTCTGCTGGATGCGCTTGAGTCACAGGAGATTCCTGCCCCCTACAACTGCCGGGGTGGTTACTGTGGCTGCTGTAAAGTGCGCCTGCTGGATGGTGAAGTGGAGTATGTGCAGGATAGTCTGGTAGATCTTCAGGGCGATGAAATACTCACCTGTTGTTGCCGACCGAAGACACATATCGAGATTGAATTGCCCGAAGATTGAACCGGGTCACAAAATCGACATGAAGTGAAAGAAGCGCCTTGACAGGGCGCTTTTTTTTGAACTTGTACACATGCCTGAGGCGCACTGAGTGAGGCCGGTGCATAACCCGTTTCAGCGAAGACGTATTGCTCTATTGACATATGTAACCTATTGTTTTTTATGGATTTGATCGAAAGCTGACGTTTTTCTTACCAATTTGCTGAAGGCCTCGAATTACGCTGGATTGAGCCATTCTTCCCAATAGTACTCACAGTTTTATCCACAGAAATTGTGGGTAACGAAAGGGGCTATTCGAGCTCCGTTTTCTGCTTGTATTCACATAAATCTTCAATCACGCAGGCACCGCAACGAGGCTTGCGTGCCGTGCAGACATAGCGTCCGTGCAGAATCAGCCAGTGGTGTGCATCCACCAGAAAGGGTTTGGGGACATGGCGCAGCAGTTTTCGTTCGACTTCCAGTACGGTCTTGCCTGGGGCGATACGAGTGCGGTTGGCGACGCGAAAGATATGGGTGTCTACCGCCATGGCGGGCTGGCCAAACGCAGTGTTGAGGACCACGTTGGCAGTCTTGCGGCCAACACCGGGCAGCTTCTCCAGCTCGGCGCGTGTCTGAGGGACTTCGCTGTTGTGCTCTTCGATCAGAATGCGGCAGGTCTTGATGACGTTTTCGGCCTTGGTGTTGAACAGACCGATGGTCTTGATGTACTGCTTCACACCATCCACTCCGAGGGCCAGAATGGCTTCAGGCGTATTGGCGATGGGATAAAGCTTGCGGGTAGCCTTGTTGACGCTGACATCGGTTGCCTGTGCCGACAGCATGACGGCAATCAGCAGCTCAAAGGCGTTGCTGTATTCGAGTTCGGTTTCAGGGTTGGGGTTTTCGGCCTGCAGGCGGCTGAAAATCTGGTATCGCTTGTCGGCATTCATCGCGGTCTGTCCGGTTACGGGCAAAACTGCGATTATTCCAGATCCTCGGCCAAGGTGGTACGGTTGCGGCCATTCTCCTTGGAGTAATACAGCGCTGTGTCGGCATCTCGCATCCACTCTTCATGGGATTGATGCTGGTTGCCAAGCTGAGAAATGCCAAGGCTGGCGGTAAACTGTATACGGTTGGGGCCGTGCCTTACTTCCAGCATCTCGATTGCACGGCGAACCCGTTCGGCGAACACCATGGCGTTGGTGGCTGTGGTGTTGACCAGCAGAACGCCGAACTCCTCGCCGCCATAACGGCCCGGCGTATCCGTGGCACGTGCATGGTGGCGCAGGGTTTCGGACAGGATACGGATGACCTCGTCACCGGCCTGGTGGCCGTAAGTGTCGTTGATCGCCTTGAAGTGGTCCACATCCATCATGACCAGGCTTGAGGGGGTCTGAGTTCGGCGGAAACGCTCATACTCCTGTCGCAGGCACTCTTCCCAATAGCCTCGGTTTGCAAGACCACTGAGTCTGTCTGTGCGACTCAGCAGTGCGAGCTCGGCGTTGGCATCACGCAGCCCCAGCTGGCTCATGGCGGCGGCCGTCATGTCATAGATCATAATGCCGACATGGTCGATCTTGCCACTGGGAGAGGAGAGCGGAATCAATGTCACGTTCTGATACATGAACTCAGCCAGTCCCGTAATAGGGTGGTACGGCTTGAAGCGGAACAGGTAAGGGCGCTCTTCCCAGGTGATAAAGGCACGATTGCGAAGCATGAAGACGCTTTCAAGCTTGCGCTGAAACCATTGTCCGGGGAAGTCATCGAACAGGTCTTCCAGTCGTTTGCCGTAAGCAATGGCATCACGTACACCGGAATGGTTGGTCATGAAGTTGTTCCAGAGGTGAACGCGGTGGTCGGCATCCAACACAATCAGGCCCACATCCAAGTGTTGCAGGAGTCCCAGTTGCCAATGGAACTCATCCACGCTCAGTATGTGCTCCGGCGGGTTGATCATCACAGATGCCTCACTAATTCATTCATGGCCGGAAGTGAATCTTCGGTAAACAGCAGCAGCAGGTCACAACTCAAATCGCGCCCCTCGATCCGGTAACCGATGTCGATGCTTAGTGTTCGCGTCCAGCGGCTGTTCTGTTGCAGGTTCGGTATACTGCAGTGCTGGCCCAGAATCAGTGGCGAGCCCTGGCCAAAACTCAGATCCAGCTGTGATCCAAGCCCGTTCAAGAAGGCGCCGATCAAGAGGTTGGCGATATCCATCATCAATTCGCGTTCGACCTGGTCGGTGATTTCACCTTCATGGCCGAGCATATAAGCCAGATCTTGACTGCTGGAGTCACTGAACATCAGCAAGGCTTCACCGGCGATGCCTGGAGCGATAAAGCCCTGACAGATAGTGGTGATCGGATTGTCTCCAGTCGCCTGATGCAACGCCATGTCGAATTCACACAGCTCAACCAACTGTACGTGGGGGATCGGCAATTCGATAAAGACCTTCAACAGCCGTGCAAGGCGGTCGGCTGCCTGGCCCATAGCGACGTTAGCCAGCTCCTGGTAGCTCTCGGTCAGTTCAAATGCCTGCGATACCGGGTCGAGGCCCAGGCCGCGAGTGCGGTTCAGTGGCTGTGGACGTGCACTTTCGAGATCGGTTTCAACTGCATCATTTACGGTGTCGGCGGGGCGTTCGGCAAGTTCTTCGAGCAGGCCGAATGAGCGCAGAGACTGGGTCAGCAGGTCGGTATCCAGCGGCTTGCGGATGAAATCAAGTGCGCCGAGTTGAATCACACGCTCACGGGCTTCCGGCTGAATATCGCCGGATACAACGATGGTAAGAGTGGGCAGGTCATTGGCACGGATGCGTTCCAGTACCTGGTAGCCATCCAGCAACGGCATGTTAAGGTCGAGAAACAGCAGCTCACCCTTGCCGGCCCTGATCGCCTCAAGTGCCTCCAGGCCATGGCTGGCGTGTGTAATGTCCACATTCCATTGTTTCAGCGCTCGCTCCATCTGCTTGCGAGCGAGGCGGGAATCATCACAGATTACGACGGATAGCGGTTTGCCCACCTTGGCTCCTGTTGATCGAAAATGATGCAGGTTTGGCCGAGGTTAATGAAAAAGGGTTTGGGTTTCAATGAGTAAAAAGTGTCATCAACCGGTAACGCGTACCCTTTTGCTACCCGTCAAGGTTTTGGGAGTCTGTTGCTTGCGGCGTTCTTCCAGGCGCGCATCGATTATGTTCTTCAGCGCAATCAGCAGTCCAAGGCCAACAAAAGCACCCGGTGGCAGAATGGCAAACAGGAAGCCTGGGTAGTCCTCGAACATCAGCCACTTCCAGTTGCGTGCGGCTTCGCCGAACAGCAGGTGCATGTCACTGAACAGCGCGCCGGTGCCCAGTAGCTCGCGCATACCGCCCAGCAGGACCAATACGGCGGTGAAGCCGACGCCCATCATCAGGCCGTCCAATACTGAGGCGCGCACCGGGTTCTTGCTGGCAAAGGCATCGGCACGGCCCATGATGGCGCAATTGGTCACAATCAATGGAATGAAGATGCCCAAAATCAGGTAAAGCTCATAGGTGAATGCCTGCATCAGCAGTTCGATCGCCGTCACGAAAGAGGCAATGATCATTACGAAGATCGGTAGGCGTACGGTTTCCGGCACCAGTTTGCGAAAAGCGGATACAGTCAGGTTTGAGCTGACCAGTACCAATGTGCTTGCAAGGCCAAGGCCAAGGGCGTTCACTACGGAGGCGGTGACGGCCAGCAGGGGGCAAAGGCCCAGTAGTTGCACCAGTGCCGGATTGTTGGTCCAAAGGCCGTCCAATGTAATCTTGCGGTAGTCGACGCTCATTGTGTGACTCCTGCCGCAGAAGCGGCGTCAGCAGTAACGGGTTGCAGCAACTGTGCGCGGTGAGCCCGGAAAAACTCGATTGTGCGGGCGGTGGCGTTTACGATCGCACGTGGCGTGATAGTAGCACCGGTGAACTGATCAAATCTGCCACCGTCTTTTTTAACCGCCCAGTTCTCGTCACGATTAACCGCCATGTGAGCCCCCTCAAAAGCCAGAATCCAGTCGGATTTGGCCAGCTCGATTTTGTCACCCAGCCCCGGTGTTTCCTTGTGGCTAAGGACACGTACACCGGCGAGCGAACTGTCGGCATTCACACCGATCAGCAGCTCGATGTTGCCACTGTAGCCATCTGGTGCAATCACCGGAAGCAGTACAGTTACCACCTCGCCGGAATTGATTGCCTGCCAGCCTGTGCTGCCGGAAGGGTAGCCCAGCTCAGGCGCGGCACTGAGCTGAATCTCATGCGACAGCAGATCGGGATCTATCTCGCGAGGCACGATTTCATACAAGGCACGGGCCTGAAATTCGGCCTTGTTGTGCGCGATTCTTTCGCGTGTACTCAGCTGAGTGAAGGCGATGATAGCCGCTGTTACGATCGCGAAAATGCCGATGGCCAGGGCGTTATTGCGAATGGCCTGAAAGACTTCGTTCATGCCTTGCCTCCCTGTCCCTTTTTGGCCCTGTTATGGCCATAGCTGCGTGGCTGGGTATAGATATCGATAAAGGGCGCAGCCAGGTTCATCAGCAAAACCGCGAAGGCCACACCATCGGGATAGTTGCCCCAGGTACGGATAATGAAAATCAGGATGCCAATACTGGCACCGAACACTATCCGTCCACGGTTACTGGTCGCGCTGGAGACCGGGTCGGTAATGATGAAGAACGCCGCCAGCATGGTGGCACCGGTGCTGAGGTGGAAGAAGGGGTCGGCATAGTTGTCGGGATCAAAACCGAAAAACATGCTTGAACACAGGGCCAGTGCCAGCAGCATGGAGATGGGTGCGTGCCAGGTGATCACCTTGCGGTACAGCAGAAAGATGCCGCCCATCAGCCAGGCAGCACTGACTGCGTGCCAGGCGCCGATGCCTTGTGACAATACGGTGGACTGGCGCCAGGCTTCTTCGGTGGTCAGGCCGCCACGATGGCGGATTTCATCCAGAGGGGTCGCTCCGGTAAAACTGTCATACCAGAGGTTGTCGGCGGCGGCGAAGATGGCCTTCAGCGTGTCGAGGAATGGCGCTATCTGCCAGCCGTCGCCATTGAGTACGAAGGGGGTGGTCCAGCGTGTCATTTCCACTGGGAACGAGATCAGCAGGAGGGCATAGGCCACCATGGCGGGATTGAACGGGTTCTGGCCCAAACCGCCGTAAAGGTGCTTGCCCAATACAATGGCAACAAACACGCCGACCAGTGTCATCCACCAGGGCGCGAAGGGAGGAATTGCCACGGCCAGCAGCATGGCGGTGACAATGGCGCTGCCATCGCTGAGGTGAAACAGCACCGGGCGCTTGCGCAGCTTGAGTATTACAGCTTCAAATCCCAGTGCCAGCAGGCTGGCCCAGATAATCTGGATTACAGTGCCCCAGCCGAAAAAGACGGTCATGGCCAGAATGCCGGGCAGCATGGCCAGCATCACCAGTCGCATCACATTGGCGGTGCTGTTGGCCTTGTAGACATGAGGTGAACTCAGTCGGATCAGTGACATCGGTGTGCGATCCTGTCTTAAGTATCAGTTGGGTTTAGGCCGGCGAGTGCTCGCTCAGGCTCTGGTTCAGTGCGTCGGATTTCTTGCGGGCTTCCACCAGTTCGGTTTCCATCTCCCGACGTGCCTGTTCGTCTTCCGTCTTGGTCAGTGCGCGTTCCAGTTTGGTCACCGCTGCGCGGGCCATGGCGGCATCAATCTTGAGCTGCTTTAGATCTACGCCCTTTTCGGCGGCGGCAGCGGCTTCTGCCTGCTCAGCTGCCTTAAAGGCCTGCTCGGCTTCTTCTGATTTCTGCTCCAGGTCAGTCAGGGTGACGCGCAGGGCATCGATGCCATCAAGCCCCTTGTCTTCAGCGTTCTTGAGAGCGTCACGGGCCTTTTTCAGCTTGGTACGGGCAACCGCTGCAGCGGTTTTCAGTTGCTTCAGGTCTGGTGCTGCACTGGCTGCAGGAGCGGTGTTGCAGGGGTCGGCCTGTGCCTTGTCCGCTTCGGTACTCTTGCGAGACTGTTGTGCCCGTGCGGCCTCTTCGGCTCGTGCCTTGCGGCGTGCTTCCTTCTCGGCCTGCTCGCGTTCGAGCCGCGCCTGACGGGCTTCAAAACGCTGACGCGCATGGTCAGCCTTGCGTTGTTCGGCTTCTTCGGTACGAATCTCGGATTTGGCAAAGCGATAGTACTGCACCAGCGGAATGCTGCTGGGGCAGACATAGGCACAGGCGCCGCACTCGATGCAGTCGAACAGGTTGTGATTACGCGCCTTGTCGAACTCACGCCCTTTGGAGAACCAGTACAGCTGCTGCGGCAGCAGCGTAACGGGGCAAACCTGCTCACACATATTGCAACGGATGCAGGGCTGCTCAGGTGGTGCCTGTGGCATTTCCTCATCGCTGGCGGCAATGATGCAGTTGGTGGTCTTGATCACAGGGATCTGATCATGCGCGATCGTGACCCCCATCATCGGCCCGCCCATCACCAGCCTGAACAGACGGCCTTCATACAGGTTGGCGGCCTCCAGCAGGTCGGCAAAGGGGGTGCCGATCAGGGCTTCAAAATTTTGTGGCTTGGCCACGGCGTCGCCGGTGACGGTCACAATACGCGAAATCAGCGGCTCGCCAAAATGTACCGCACGATGGATGGCGGTTGCCGTGCCCACATTCTGGCACACGATGCCGATATCGGCAGGGATGCGACCACTTGGCACTTCCAGTCCGGTGAGCAGCTGGATCAGCTGGCGTTCACCGCCCGAAGGGTATTTGGTGGGCACGACGCGGATATCAATATTCAGCTCGCAACCCTTGAGTACCGCTTCCAATGCGTGGATTGCCTGCGGCTTGTTGTCCTCGATGCCGATCATGATATGGCTCGGGCGCAACAGGTGGCTGATGATGCGAATACCGCTGAGAATGTCGGCGGCACGCTCACGCATCAGCATGTCATCAGCCGTGATATAGGGTTCGCACTCGGCGGCGTTGATGATCAGAGTATTGACGATATGGTCATCACCCAGATGCAGCTTCACATCGGTTGGGAAGCCAGCACCGCCCATGCCGGCGATGCCGCACTGGCGGATATGCTCGATCAGAACCGAGGGCTCCAGCCGGGTGTAATCCTGCAGGCCCTGGTGTTCAATCCACTCATCCTGACCGTCGGTTTCCAGCGTGATGCAGTCAGACTCAAGGCCTGATGCATGCGGCACCGGGTGTGGCCCGATGGAGCGCACAATGCCTGAGGTAGGCGCGTGCAGCGATGCGCTGATACGGCCGACCGGTTCGGCAATCAGCTGTCCCTTGAGTACACGATCGCCCACATTGACCACCGGGTTGGCGGCAATGCCGATATGCTGCTGCAGTGGGATATAGAGCATCTTCGGCAGCGGTGCATGGGCAATCGGGGTGCGGGTGGACTGCTTCTTGTTTTCCGGCGGGTGCACGCCACCGTGGAACGCAAATACCTTGCCCATCAGTGTGCCTCCTGCTGTTCGGCGCCGCGACCACGGTCGGTCGCGATCAGGCTGGAGGACTCGGTTGGCGAGGGCCATTTCCAGTTGGTAATGGTGGTTTCCACCGGAATCATATCAATACAGTCCACGGGGCAGGGTTCAACACAGAGATCGCAGCCGGTGCACTCATCGACGATGACGGTATGCATCTGTTTGGCGGCGCCCAGAATCGCATCCACGGGGCAGGCCTGAATGCACTTGGTGCAGCCGATGCATTCATCTTCGCGGATAAAGGCAACCTTTTTGACCTGTTCTTCACCGTGTTCGGCATCCAGCGGCACCGCTTCCACATCGAGCAGGTCAGCCAGCGCTTCGATGGTGCTTTGACCACCGGGCGGGCACTTGTTGATCGCCTCACCATTGGCGATCGCTTCCGCGTAGGGGCGACAGCCCGGGTAGCCGCACTGGCCACACTGCGTTTGTGGCAACAGGGAATCGATCTGATCCACGATCGGGTTGCCCTCGACACGAAAGCGTACCGAGGCATAACCCAGAATCACGCCGAACACGACGGCGAGGCAAAACAGGATAAGAATAGCGGTAATAACGGTCGTCATCGTCGCCTCCGCCTCAGAACTGCACGAGGCCGGCAAAGCCCATGAAGGCCAGCGACATCAGACCGGCGGTGACCATGCCGATGGCCGCACCGCGAAAGGGAACGGGCACATCCGCGACGGCGATCCGCTCACGAATGGCCGAGAACAGCACCAGCGCCATCGAGAAGCCGACGGCAGCACCAAAACCATAGGCTATCGATTCAAGGAAGCCGTTCTGCTTCTTGATGTTAAGCAGGGCAACGCCGAGTACCGCACAGTTAGTAGTGATCAGCGGCAGGAAGATGCCGAGCAGCTTGTACAGCAGAGGACTGGTTTTGTGCACCACCATTTCGGTGAACTGCACCACTACCGCAATCACCAGAATAAAGGCGATGGTTTGCAGGTATTCCAGCTCGAAGGGGACCAGCAGGGTCGAGTACACCAGATAGCTGCAGACCGACGACAGCGTCAGCACGAAGGTGGTGGCCAGGGACATGCCCATGGCCGTTTCCAGCTTGTTGGAAACACCCATGAACGGACACAGCCCGAGGAACTGGACCAGTACGAAGTTGTTCACCAGTACGGTGCTGATCAGGATGAGCAGAAATTCAGTCATAGCCCCTGTCAATGCCTCAAGCCCTGCCGGCATGACCGGGCAGGGCGTATTAGATTCCGCTGAATTTTACCGGATTTATAACCTTAGGGTATAGATCCGCAGGCCGAGCGCAAGCGCCCGATCCCCGACTCAGATCAGATCTGCCTGCTGAATTTTCTGCAACAGTGCCTTGACCTGTGCAGTTGGAGGCAGTTCTGCGTCGGCCTCAAGCACCAGATCTGCCTCAAAATCATCACGCTGAGTCAGCAGCAACAGACCGGCAGCCTTGAGTGCGGCGACCTGCTCAGTGTTCTGGAAGGTCAATGCCAGCGGCAGGCGGCCACGATTGAACAGCTGTTGCTCAAGTGTATACAGCAGCGTTGCACCCTGAGTCGCGTCAGAGGCCTTGATCTGAACCAGTGCCGCTTTCTGACCAAAGCGCTCGGCACGCTGCTGAGTGCTGATGATGGACTCAGCGTGCAGCTCAATCGCACTGTCATCTTCAGCTTCGGCCTGGATCATGCCGGCGGCCACCGTGGCATTGGTCAACCGATCAACGATAATGAACGAGCCGGTACCCTTGTGACGACGGTAGTCATCCGCCACTACGGCGCGTTCCAGACTGATCTCGACCTGAGCGATCTCGTTCAGTCCCAGAGTCGCTGCCGGGCTTTGTTCCAGCGTATTCACATCGATGCGGTGACGAATGGCGCTGACACGTCCTGCCGTGCGGGTGCTGGCCAGCTTGATCTCGTAGCTGCGCCCCGGAATCAGCTCCTGCTCCGACATCCAGACCAGATGGGCCGCAAAGCGGTTGGTGACTTCCGGTACCTGATCACTGTGTACGATCAGGTCGCCACGGGAGATGTCGATTTCATCTTCCAGTGTCAGCGTCACCGCCATGGGCGCAAACGCCTCTGGCAGTTCGCCATCGAAGGTTACGATCGATTTCACCTTGCTGGATTTGCCGGAGGGCAATACCGTCACCGCATCACCCGGGCGCACGATACCCGCACTCAGGGTACCGCAGTAGCCACGGAAATTCAGGTTCGGGCGGTTGACGTACTGGACCGGGAAGCGCAGTTCGTCGAAGTTGGCATCGCCGGCGATCTCCACGTTTTCCAGCGTCTGCATCAGCGAATCGCCGCTGTACCAGGGCATGTTTTCTGACGGGTTGACCACGTTGTCGCCCTTCAGAGCGGAAATCGGTGCGAAGTGGATATCCTTCAGCCCCAGTCCCTGAGCAAAGTTCAGGTAATCCTGCTTGATCTGCTCAAAGCGTTCTTCGCTGAAGTCCACCAGGTCCATCTTGTTGATCGCCACGACGGTGTGCTTGATGCCCAGCAGGGACACGATGAAGCTGTGACGGCGGGTCTGCACCTGAACCCCGTGACGGGCGTCGATCAGGATGATCGCCAGATCACAGGTGGATGCACCGGTGGCCATGTTGCGGGTGTACTGCTCGTGCCCCGGGGTATCGGCGATGATGAACTTGCGCTTGGCGGTGGAGAAGTAGCGGTAGGCTACATCAATGGTGATGCCCTGTTCGCGCTCGGCCTGCAGGCCGTCGACCAGCAGTGCCAGATCGATCTCGTCGCCGGTGGTGCCGACTTTCTTGCTGTCGTTCTGAATCGCGGCCAGCTGATCTTCATAGATCATCTTGGAGTCGTGCAGCAGACGACCGATCAGGGTGGATTTGCCGTCGTCCACGCTGCCGCAGGTGAGAAAGCGCAGCAGCTCCTTGTTCTCGTGCTGGTCCAGATAGGCGTCGATGTCAGTGGCGATCAGATCAGATTGATGACTCATAATGCTGTACTCAAATATCCGTTAACGAGATGGCGGTGGCGGCTCAGAAATACCCTTCGATCTTCTTCTGCTCCATGGAACCGGCGCTGTCGTGGTCGATGGCGCGGCCCTGGCGTTCTGACGTGGTGGTCAGCAGCATCTCCTGAATGATCTCGGGCAGGGTGTCGGCATCGGATTCCACGGCACCGGTCAGCGGGTAGCAGCCCAGCGTACGGAAACGGATATTTTTCATCATCGGCACTTCGCCATCCGCCAGCGGCAGGCGCTCGTCGTCGACCATGATCAGCATGCCATCGCGCTCGACGACCGGGCGCACCGCCGAGAAATACAGCGGAACGATGGGGATCTGCTCCAGATGGATGTACTGCCAGATGTCCAGCTCGGTCCAGTTCGACAGCGGGAATACGCGGATGCTTTCGCCCTTGTCGACACGGGTGTTAAAGGTGTTCCACAGCTCCGGGCGCTGGTTTTTCGGGTCCCAGCGGTGGTGCTTGTCGCGGAAGGAGAATACGCGCTCCTTGGCGCGGGATTTCTCTTCGTCACGGCGGGCACCGCCGAAAGCGGCATCGAACTTGTACTGGTTCAGCGCCTGCTTCAGCCCCTGCGTCTTCATGACATCGGTATGCTTGGACGAGCCGTGGGTGAAGGGGCTGATGCCCATCTCAACACCTTCGGGGTTGATGTGGACGATCAGGTCCATACCGGCTTCCTGCGCCATGTGGTCACGGAACTGGATCATCTCCTTGAACTTCCAGGTGGTGTCTACGTGCAGCAGCGGGAAGGGCGGCTTGCCCGGGAAGAACGCCTTGCGTGCCAGATGCAGCATCACGGAAGAGTCCTTGCCAACAGAATAGAGCATGACCGGATTGTCGAACTCGGCAGCCACTTCACGGATGATGTGGATGCTCTCGGCTTCGAGCTGTTTGAGATGGGTCAGGCGGTGTTCCGGCAACAGATTCATCATTCGACTCTTTCACTTGGTTGCGACACGAAAGCCCCGGAGGGCTAATAACTGGATGGCATTATGTCGAAGCGCCAATAAAATAAAAAAGAATATATAAGCATTTTTATATTCCGTCTGGTGATATGGGCGGTATCGACTAATGGTTATAACAAAATTATCAATTAGTATTTTACGTTATAAAGACGACTGGGTAACATGGCGACCTGTTTCAATGACGCTCAGTAGAAAGGTTGAACTGACATGTACCAGTACACCGAAGTGGATCAGAAGCTGGTAGACGAACGGGTGGCGCAGTACCGCGACCAGACCCGCCGCTACCTTGCAGGAGAGCTGCCGGACGAAGAGTTCCGCGCATTGCGCCTGATGAATGGCCTTTATATACAGCGTCAGGCACCGATGCTGCGCGTGGCTGTTCCCTATGGTCTGATGTCTTCGACCCAGATGCGCAAGCTGGCGCACATCGCCCGCACCTATGACAAGGGCTACGGTCACTTCACCACCCGTACCAATATTCAGTACAACTGGCCCACGCTGGAGTCAGTACCGGATATTCTGGCCGAGCTGGCCGAAGTGCAGATGCACGCCATCCAGACCTCGGGCAACTGCATTCGCAACACCACCACTGACCCCTACGCCGGCGTCATCGCCAGTGAGCTGGAAGATCCGCGTCCCTGGTGCGAGATCATCCGTCAGTGGTCCACGCTGCACCCGGAGTTCGCCTACCTCCCGCGCAAGTTCAAGATCGCCGTCACCGGTGGTCCCGAAGACCGTGCCGCTTCGCAGGTTCACGACATCGGCCTGCATCTGGTCAAGAACGCGCAGGGCGAGATTGGTTTTGAAGTGCTGGTCGGTGGCGGCCTGGGCCGTACCCCGGTGATCGGCAAGCAGATCCGTCCCTTCCTGGAAGGGCGTGACCTGCTCTCCTATCTGGAAGCGATCATCCGCGTGTACAACCTGAACGGTCGTCGTGACAACAAATACAAGGCGCGCATCAAGATTCTGGTGAACGCCATGGGCATTGATGCCTTCCGCGAGCAGGTCGAAGCCGAGTGGGCCGAGATTCGCGAATCCGACCTGCGCCTGTCGCAGGACGAGATCGACAGGGTCAAGGCCCAGTTTGCACCGCCGGCCTACGAGGCGGATGCGGTTAACAATGACCTGAACGCCCAGCTGGCCGAGAACGATGACTTCCGCGTCTGGTACGAGCGCAACACCGTTGAACACAAGGTGCCGGGCTACCGCATCGTTGTGGTATCGCTCAAGCCCTACCTGAAGGCGCCGGGCGATATCACCGACGTGCAGATGGATACCGTAGCCGATCTGGCGGACAGCTTCTCGTTTGGCGAGATTCGCGCTACCCATCACCAGAACCTGGTGCTGGCCGACGTGAAGCAGGGCGATCTGCTGCAGGTATGGAAGATCCTCAACGCCAACAACCTGGCGCGGCCCAACATCGGCACCCTGACCGACATGATCGTTTGCCCCGGGTTTGATTTCTGTGGTCTGGCCAACGCCCATACCCTGAACATCGCCGAACAGATCAACGAGAAGTTCGAACAGGTGGACTTCCTGCATGATGTGGGCAACGTTCGCCTGAACATGTCCGGCTGCATCAACGCCTGTGCGCACCACCATGTGGGCCACATCGGTATCCTCGGCGTCGACAAGAAGGGCGAGGACTGGTACCAGTTCACCCTGGGCGGTTCGTCCGAGGCGGATGCGGCACTGGGCAAGGCACTGGGCAAGGCGATTGCCGCCGACGAGGTGGCCAACACCATCGAAAAGATTTTGCTGACCTACATTGAACAGCGTGAATCCGAAGAGGAAAGCTTCCTCGATCTGGTACGCCGTGTGGGTGTAGACCCCTTCAAGGAGGCTGTATATGGCGCTGATCATTGATCGCAAACCGGTAACCGAAGATCGCTGGCAGTGGCCGGCGGATGATCAGGCGCTGCCCGCCGAAGGTCCGGTCGTATTGCCGCTGGCACGCTGGCTGGAAGAAGCCGGTGCTCTGGCAGGCCGTGAAACCGGTGTGCAGGTGAACGGTGACGACGACCTGCAGCAGGTACTGGCACTGCAGGACCGTGTCAGCCTGTTTGCAGTGGAGTTTCCGGCCTTTACCGATGGCCGCGGCTTCAGCATCGCACGCCTGCTGCGCCGCGGCGGCTTCAAGGGTGAAATCCGCGCCATTGGCGACGTGACCCGTGACCGTCTGGCGCATCTGGAGCGCTGCGGCTTCAACGCCCTGCAGGTACCGGACGAGCGCTACAGCCCGGACGTGTTGCAGGCGTTTGACGAAATCGGCGTGCATTACCAGGGCGGTGCGTCACTGGCGCGCCCGGCCTATCCTCAGAGCTGAACCGGAATCAGGAGACAACCGATGAGCATCGATCTGGCTGCCGCCAACGCGGAACTGGCGGGCAAAACCCCGCAGGAGATCATCGCCTGGGCCATCGCCCACAGCGACAAGCCACTGGTCACCACCAACTTCCGTCCCTATGAGTCGGTGATTCTGCACATGGCCGTGCAGGTCAAGCCGGACATTCAGGTGCTGTGGGTCGATTCCGGTTACAACACCTCGGCCACCTACCGCTTCGCGGAAAAGCTGATCAAGGATCTGAACCTGAACATCCACACCTTCATCCCGCAGATGAGCGCAGCCCGTCGCAACGTGCTGATGGGCGGCATCCCCGATGTGGACGATCCGCAGCATGATGAGTTCACCCGTCAGGTGAAACTGGAACCCTTCCAGCGCGCACTGGCCGAACTTAAGCCCGACCTGTGGCTGAACGCGATCCGCAAGGACCAGACCGAATTCCGCCAGTCACTGGATATCGTGACGGCCAGCAAGGACGGCATCATCAAGGTGGCGCCGCTGTTCAACTGGACCGAAGCCGACATGGATGCCTATCTGGCCGAGCACAACCTGCCCAACGAACACGACTACTTCGACCCCACCAAAGCGCTCGAAACGCGCGAGTGCGGATTGCATACGCAGTTATAAGTGTTCTCTCTATCGATGTGTTGAAAAAGCCCGCAAATGCGGGTTTTTGTGCCTGTCAGTCTTGCAGGGCGCTCAACGGGCTTCTAACGCCCTGGGCACCCTGTTTCAATACATGCGTATAAATCTCGGTTGTCTTCACATCTGCATGACCAAGCTGCTGTTGTACCGTCCGTATATCGACGCCCGACTGCAACAAATGCGTTGCAAATGAGTGCCTGAGGGTATGACAGGATACCGGCTTGCGAATACCGGCATCCCGTGCTGCTTTTCTTATCCGTTTGTTCAGGTTACTCTCATCGTAATGGTGTCGGCGCAGGAGTTTGCCGGCAGGGTCAATACTCAGGCGAGAAGCAGGGAAGAGATAATGCCAGCCAGATTCAAACGGCGCATTGGGATACTTTCGAGCAAGGGCATCAGGCAGCCAAACGCCCGCGTAGTCCTCGTACATCAAATCCTGTCTCAGATAGTTTTCTACCCGCTCTATCTGCTGGTTCAGCAGAGGCAGCAACTCCTCCGCCAGCGTCACCAGCCGGTGTTTACCGCCTTTGCCGTTAATCACCCGAATTTGCCTGTAGTCGAAATCGACATCTTTGACTCTCAGGCGAACCAACTCGATACGTCGCAATCCCGAGCCATACAACATGGCGGCCATCAGATAGTGGACTCCAATCAGTTGACTGAGCAGTTCGGCCACTTCCTTACTAGTCAGCACGACAGGCAGCTTGCGGGGCTTTCGAGCAGGACTGAAACTCGACAGGTCACCTACCGTTTGACCCAGGAATTTGGTTTTAAGAAAAACGATTGCGTTCAGGGCGAGCGCCTGAGTCCCGGCAGAAACATTACGCTCAACGGCCAAGAAGGTCAGGAAGCGGATGATGTCTTCATCGTGCAATTGGCTAGGGTGGCGATTGCCGCTGTACAGAATGAAGTACTTGATCCAGTAAAGATATGTGCTGATCGTCCGGCGACTGTAGCGCTGGACCAGCATGAAATCCTCAACAGACTTGAGAAAAGGAGATTTCGACATGTACCACACCTCATCCATGAAATGTATGCAGATCGTTATACCCGCTGGGTGGTGTGATGTCGAGAAAAGTACCTTTTTGTTAGTTCGACCTGGTATGAATTCATTGTATGTCAATGGGTTATGAAGCTTCGATCAGAATTAAAAGGTATACCCGCTAATAATTATTATGAGGTCGTAGACCTCATTAACAGACTGTTGAACATAACCGCTTCGCGGTGGAGTGCGAGATTTTAAAGAGGCATAGGGACATGCCGAATAGAGCGATACAACGGCTATTTCAGTCGTATAAAGCGGCGTTGGATGAATCGCCTCAGCCACGGAAAAACCGGCGGGCGATCACATCCATTACGTATTGTAGAACGCGGGATATGGGGGTGAGTTATTACGCCTGCCCGGACTGTCAGGAGCGATGGGAACAGTGTCACTCCTGCCGTCACCGCAGCTGTTATGTGTGTGCGCAGAAGCACCGTAAGGACTGGATTGAGGCACAGAAACAGCGGTTATTGGACGTGCCGCACTTTCACGTGATCTTTACGTTGCCGCATGAGTACTTGCCATTGTGGCGTTATAACGAAGGATTGTTTGCACGGCTACTGTTCCGAGCCAGTCAGGAAGCCTTGCAGGAGTTGCTGGCGGATAAGAAGTATGGCGGCATTCGCCCCGGTATTTTGATGGCCCTGCACACCTGGGGACGGCAACTGACGCTGCACCCGCATACGCACTGTTTGGTGACGGCCGGTGGCCTGATGAAGTCTGGTGAGTGGAAATGTGTTGGTGACTACCTGATCCCCAGCGCGGTATTGAGGCGCTATTACCGTGGCAAGGTGCAAGCCCTGCTCAAGGACGCAGCTGATGACAAGCGTCTGGTCTTACCACCAGATCTGAGTGCAGAGGCTTTCTGGCGACAGCACCGCAGCCTGTACAGGAAAGAGTGGAGTGTTCGAATTGAGGAGCGCTACACGCATGGACGCGGAGTCATGCTGTACCTGGCCAGATACTGTAAAGGTGGGCCGTTGAGGCCTGAACAGATCAAGCGTTGGGACGGGCAACGGCTGGAGATGAGCTACCTGGATCACCGAGATAAGCGCATCAAGCAACAGAAATTGACGCCGTGGCAGATGATTCAGCGATTGTTGCAGCATGTCCCGGCTAAAGGCGTACACACGGTGCGGTACTACGGACTATACGCCCCGGCGGCCAGGAAGCGGCACGAGCAGGTGCTGGCGCAACACGGCAACTTGGCGGGGTTAAAGATTCGATGTACTGCTCCTGTGGAGCAGGTGTTGTTGTGTTGTAAGGACTGTGGTGCGTCCGCAGAGTTGCTGGGAGAACGTTGGCGAAGGCAAGCAAAAGGAATTTCCTTTATAAAAGAAGACGGGGCATTGGCAGTAAGCGATTATGTCCAACAAGGCGTTGAACGTGACCTTGAAAGGGGGAGTATCGGTGACTCATCATGAACTCTGTGCCAACGTATATTTTTTTGCGCTTTCAGCGGCACGTTAACTAAACGTTATGCATCAACCATATTCAAATTCTTATGAGGAAGTTTTGAATGAGCTATGAAGTAATAAAAATTGCAGCTGACAAGCTTACATATCGTGAAAAAATGAAGCTTGCCCAGTACCTGATTCAGGCGGCAATAAAAGAAGAGGAAACTCTTAATCCAACAGAACGATTGGTAACCAGCTCAAATGGTCATCAGAGTAAGGCTGCTGAGACCAAAAAAGATCTAAAAGGTCAGGAGCTGATCTCGTATGCAAAGGAAAGGCTCGCAAAGTCAAAACCAGGGAAACATCAGTCTTTGAAAAACTTTATTGGCGCTATGTTTCAATTTCAGGGCGGTATTGAAGATTCAAGAATTGATGATATTGTAAATAGCCTAGAAAAAGAAGGATTCCTGACTATTAGTGGCTCAAAAGTTAATTATGCACATTGATGGTTAAAACAAATTATGGAGTAGTATATGGAAATTATGGCGTTTATTGGAATCTTAATATTAATCATCGGTGGAATTGGTTTTCTAATAGCAGCGTTTAGAACCAGTGTTCTTTGGGGGTTGGCGTGTCTACTAATATCACCTGTTTCTATAATATATTTAGTATTGCACTGGCCAGAAGCTAAGAACCCATTCTTTCTTCAGCTTGCTGGACTTGCAGTAGTACTTTTTTCAGGATTTATGGGAGCGGATATGCCGCTACCTTAAATGCATAACAATAGTAACCACTTGACCCAAAAAATCTGCGCTTTTCCGGTCAAGTGTTACGAGCGTTAGGCTTCATTATGGATAGTGTATTTAGAAGAGTAGAAGATCTTAAAATCGACGGAATTCTAGACCCAAATATAAAGAATCTAGAGAAAATTAAGCTGCGAGGAATTCGCGCAGTTAAGATCTATTATTGCTTTTATGGGCGCAATGCTTGGCATTCAACTTGGGTGCAAAAGTATTATAAAGATTGCATGCACAGCAACCTTGATTCAGCCAAAAATTTCGCTGAACTCAATCGGGTTCAAGGCAGTGTCTTCTATATTGAGGAATTGCCAGCACTTTTATTTGATGGTGGTAATTGTTCTGTCTTGGTTACGCAAATAAACGAGCGTTGCCCATTAAGAGAGTACTCAGCAAATGCATTAAGAGAGGATGTTTCCGCTGGAAGTAAAAAAATCGAAGGCTATAGAAATAACTATCTTACATTCGGATCACCTATGAATGGAGTTGTTCTGTCCTTCGAGTACAACAGCAGATTCTGGAAAAATCAGCAACCCCGGAAAAATTCTGTGATATTACTTTACACGCAAACCGAGCTTGAAACTGTAGAGCTAAAAACAACAAAGCTGAAGACGTGGAAATCTTCATCTTTAGGAAAAGATTATTATCTCTCGTGGAACCATATAGACAGAAGAGTCAGTCAAAGCTCTGTTCTCAGACTTTTTAACCAATCAGGGTTTAACAAGAAAAAGCCTAACAAGGTGCTGTAGTCGCTGCGCTGGGACCTCCGTTCCGCTGCGCTTCACTACGGCCCCTAAGCACGGCGTTAGATGGGGTGGGTATATCGAGTTCTTCTAAATATACGCATCTGTTTGTGAATGTTTATGTGTAATATGTTTTTAAAAATACCATGAGAGGAGTAGGCAATGGCTTTTAGAAAACCAATATCTACATTAGGTGGTTTGTTTTGGTGGACCAACATTAAACAGAATGATCATTTCATTATGCAGGAACATAAGGTGGGTGTTCCTGTTTGGCCGTACAAATATAGAATAACAATGCGTGAAAACAGGATGGAAATTGCGAATTCTAATGACGTCAACGAAATAGAGCTTGATTGGGAATTTTTAAAAAACAATGTGGTTCCACAAATTGATAAAAAGATTGATGCAGGTGAGGCACTTCGAGATATTGACTGGGTTTCACTTATTAACAAGGGAATAAATAGTCTGTGAAAAGAGAGGTAACCGTTCTCATTCATGGTTTCAACAAAAGTAAATCTGATATGCTTTATATCGAAGCCGGCCTAAAATCGGCCGGCTTTGAGGTTTTATCGGTAAGCCTGCCTACTACTTTCTGTAGCCTCGAGCAGTGCTGCAACTCCCTTTTTTTGCAAATAAAGGAAATTGTTGATAGCGCAGATATGGTCAATTATGTAGCCCATAGCATGGGTGGTCTTATTACAAGATATTTTATTGATTCTATGGGGCAGACCAATGTCGGGAAATGTGTTTTTATAGCGACACCTCACGGTGGGTCTAAGCTGGCATCAATCGCTAGCTTTATTCCGTTATACTCTACGATATTCAAACCCATTAAAGATCTTATACCTGGTTTGAGTTATAGGGATTTTGGGTCGGATAAGAATTTTAAAATAGGTGTTATAGCTGGATGTCAAAATGATGGAATAATCGGAAGGTTGTTTATGTCTAGACAAAGTGATGGTCGAGTAGAAATTTCGGCCGTAAAAACAAATGATATGGATGATTTTGTTATTGTTCCTTATGGTCATTCCGATATACATCACAATAGTAAGACTCTCCTGTTAGTTAAAAATTTTCTCAGTACTGGGGCGTTTTAATGTGTGTAAGTACCTTCTAACAAGACCAAGCAGCATCGCGCACTTCGTGCGCTGGGACCTCGCTACGCTCGGCCGCTGTTGGCGGCGTTAGGCGGCTTATAAACGAAAAAAAGGTTTTTATGAAGTTATTTAAACTGGTTGGAAGTGAGTATTTAGCTGAAACAAAGGTTGATACTGACAAAATAAACTATGGGTCGGGCATTGACTACTATTCAGAAGATAATAAGAAATTAATTCATTTTTATAATTGTGTAATCAATGATTCTCTGAGAGCTGGCATCCCTTTTATAGATATCTTTAGAGAGACATATCATCCTCAAAGTGGAGTTGAAGCTTGCTTATTCTGGGAGACTCTATATGAAAGGGTTAGACATGAGGAGTTTCCTGAAAAGCTAGGTAGGCTGCGCTCATATTTTGCGTTCGCAACGTTAGAGGATCTAGATAGATTCAAAGAACGTTCCCACAAGCTACATTCAAAAGTTAGTTTTGAGATAGATGATGTCTGTGTATCTCACGTGGGAGATATGGAGTTATTAGATCAAATAACGGCAGAAATGAATGCGATCGAAGCTTTTCAGATGGTCCGGAGATATTGGCAAGGAGAAAGGACTCTATTACCGTTACTTGAGTACCTGGTTCAAGGTGAGCTTACTCTTGAATTAATAAATTAAGCCTAACAAATTGCTCAAATGCGTTCCGGCCGCAAAAAACGCGGCCTCCACCGGACAACCTACGCTGCGCTTCGGTTGCCGTTTAGCAAGGCGTTAGGCCACAACAACCATGATGAGCAAACCGAGGAGTGACACATGAAGGCTATGGGGGTCGTAACGATTGGAATCGGAATTTTGGCACTATTTTCAGCCATGCTGCCACTCTCCGAGGTCAATGATTACCAATATTTTGTGGCCATCCAGCACATGGGGCCTATATTGAAAATTCTTTATCTCCTACCAATCGGGGTAATTGTTGTTGGCATCTTTACTCTCACCGGCAAGATTGATTCATCGCGGCCGTGGTTTGTTGTCATCGGAATTATTGGACTCCTGCTATCAAGTCTTGGCGGATACTCAGCAATCGATCAATTGGATATGACAGCCAGGATGTTCGGCATGGGTGCCGGAAGTACCGTTTCCTTAGGTCTCGGTACCTATGCGTTGCTTTTCGCGTATTTGGTGCTAATCATCATCCCGTTCACACCCATTTACAGGGCTAATCGGGGTGTGGCCTAACAATTCATTCAAGCCGACGCCGCTTCGCGGCGCGGCTTAATTCAGGCGTTATGTTTCCGAGTTACCCACGAACAGTAGACACCTTCTATAGTTAGGTGCACTTATCCCGGTGCGGACGGCAGCATCGCTGGCCGTCAGTTAAGAATAACAATGAGAGAAAAACAGATGAGCGAGTACGATGCACGGTTTTGGGACCGGGCCGCCAAAAAATACGCAGCCTCTCCAATTGATGATGAGGCGGGGTTCGAGAGGACGCTGGCGCGCACGCGTGCGTTGATGCCGCCCGACGCACGGGTGCTGGAACTTGGCTGCGGCACCGGCACGGCAGCCCTGCGTTTGGCTGATTCTGTGAAAAGCTACGTTGGCACGGACATTTCAGCGGGCATGATCGCCATTGCACAGCAAAAACTGCAAACAGCCCGCCAAAACGGCTTGAATGCGACGTTGGCGTTTCGCCAGGCAACCGCCGATACCTTGGTCCGTGAGGGTGTGGAGTATGTGTGTCGGTGATATGAATCCCCTTATCCGTCTTGCCATCCCGGTTATGCGTCTCGTGGGCAAGGCCCCGAGCGTCGTGACCACATGCTCCTCGGGTTCGCTGGTACAAGCGATCGGTGAAGCGGGGTTTGAAATACTTGAAAACGAACGGCACGGCACGAAGAAAAGTGACTACCGTCCCTTTATTGTCGCTCGGGCGATCTGACTCTGCCTGACCTCAGGCATGCGGGAGTGCGCGCTCCCGCGCCGCTCCGGGTTTAAGGGTGTATCCCTGACGCGAAATCAAAAATGGTCATGAACAGGAAAAAATATGAAAAAACAGCTGCTGGTCTTACTGATACCCTTCCTGCTATTGGCAGGATGTGCGGCTGGCCCGTCTGCTCTCAGACATGATGTCGCCATGTCGTATGACGCCGAACGTATCGCCTATGATGTGGCAGGAGAGGGCAAAACGGCGCTGATTTTCGTTCACGGCTGGAGTTGTGACGGGCGCTACTGGCAAGAGCAGGTCCCGGTATTTGCGAAAGACTATCGGGTCATTACGGTCGACTTGGCAGGGCATGGGCATTCCTCATTAGAGCGATCCGATTTTTCAATGCTGTCCTTCGCGCAGGATGTGAAAGCCGTTATGGACAGGGAAAACATTGGTCGCGCTGTTCTGATTGGGCATTCAATGGGAGGTGGCGTGATTGCCGAGGCGGCCAGACTCATGCCGAAGAGGGTTGTGGGCATTGTCGGGGTCGATACCCTGCAAAACGTTGGGGAACGTACACCTGAGAGCGTCATTGAGGAGATGGTTACGCCATTTGAATCTGATTTCAGAACGGCGACACAGGGTTTTGTTTCACAAATGTTCCCGGCAGGTACCGATCAACAGCTGATGAACTGGATAATGGAAGACATGTCATCAGCGCCCAAGGCGCCGGCCATGAGTGCCTTTCGTCACTACTTGGGCCAGTATGTCAGCGGAGATGCCGCCGCTGTCTTCAAGGATGTCAGCGTTCCTGTGGTCTCAATAAATGCACGGCTATGGCCGACCGCATTTGAAGAAAACCAAAAGCATATTAAAGACTATCAGCTTCTCTATATTGAGGAATCAGGCCACTTTCCCATGCTGGAAAGGCCCGACGCCTTTAATGCGCTGTTACAACAGGCCATTGAAGCAATCGAAACGCGCAATGGCATCTAGCCTTTGCATCACATGCGTGTCGGTGTCTCCGCTGGCGTTCGTCTTGACGTACGTACTCGAAAGCGTACACTTGGTGAAAAGTTGAACACGCAAGAGGTGCGTCATGACCGGAATTACAGCCACTGAGGCGCGCAGCAACCTTTATCGGTTGATTGACGAGACCGCCGAATCCCACCAGCCAATCGTCATCATGGGTAAGCGGAATAAAGCCGTCCTGGTTTCCGAGGAAGACTGGTCTGCAATTCAGGAAACACTTTACCTGCTCTCCGTACCCGGTATGCGGGAGTCTATTCGTGAGGGTATGGTTACTCCCGTGGATGAATGCGATGAGGAGCTGAACTGGTGACATGGAAGTTGGTTTACACCAAACAAGCCCACAAGGACGCAAAGAAGCTGGCCTCCAGCGGCCTCAAACCAAAAGCCGAAGAGTTATTGGCACTCATTGCAGAAGATCCGTACCGCAAGCCACCCCCGTTCGAGAAGTTGATTGGTGATCTTGCGGGTGCCTATTCACGCCGAATCAATATCCAGCACCGTCTGGTATACCAAGTGCTTGAAGACGAGAAAGTGGTAAAAGTCCTCCGTCTCTGGAGCCACTACGAATGATGCATAACCAGTCGCTGTTGCCGGACAATTTCTCCACCGCTTCGCGGCTACAAAATTGCCGCAAAGCTCTATGTTAGCTGTGATTTCCTCGCTCGCAGAAGTGATACTATAGTGCCACTATTCGTCTGATTCAGGGTGCTCCTATGAAAGTTGAGCTTGTTACAAACCTTAAGCGCCAAGCCACAAAAATCCTGGCTGACCTGCACCAGTCTAAAGAACCGGTACTGATCACCGAGCATGGTAGGCCATCCGCATACCTTGTCGATGTGCAGGATTACGAGTTCATGCAACGTCGCCTTGAGTTGCTTGAAGGGCTCTCGCGGGGAGAGCGTGCTGTACTTGAAGGAAGAACGTACAGCCAAACTGAGGCCAGGGAGAAAATGAGTAAATGGCTGAAGTAATCTGGACGGAGCCTGCGCTTCAAGAACTGGATGCCATCGCTGAGTACATTGCTCTGGATAATCCTGTTGCTGCAGGTCATCTGGTTCAGAACGTTCTCGATAAGACCGGGCGTTTGGAAGAATTTCCCCAATCTGGACGGATTCCTCCAGAACTTCCTGATTCGGTCTACAGGGAGGTAGTGGTTCCACCGTGCCGTATTTTTTATCGTGAGGATGAGAAGCGGGTTCTCATCCTCTATGTCATGCGAGAGGAGCGGCAACTTCGTGCGTACATACTTGGAAGCAACTAACCAGGCGCGTCACTCGGATGCCTTTGTCTCCGCTTCGCTATGCCAAAGTCACCGGTGGCTTCGGCGTTAACAATCCGAGTTACCCACGAACAGTAGACACCTTCTATAGTTAGGTTTATCCCTGACGCGGAGGTGCAAGATGGCCAGGAAAAAGTACCAGCACTATACCGATGAGTTTCGCCGTGAGGCGGTAAGACGTGCTGACCAACCCGGACACACAGCTTCATCAGTGGCAAAGGAGCTGGGGATTCATCCGGGTCAGATCTACAACTGGAGGCGTCAGTTTACCCGGCTGTCTGAGAAACAGTTCAACAGTCTGAATGGGGTGGATTACTCCAAGCCGGAGAATGATGAAGTCCGACAGCTGAAGCGCGAGCGTGATGCGTTGAAGAAGGAGCTTGAGTTCGTACAAAATGCAGCTGACGGATGGCCGCCCCCATACTTTGCAAGTCAGCACGATTAAAGTACGCTCTGATTCAGGAGTATCGAGGGCAGTATGCGATACGGTTGATGTGCCGATTTCTGGATGTATCTGCCTCAGGATTTTACCGCTGGTTAAGCCGAGGCCTCAGTGCTCGTGTGCGCTGGCGACAGATCATGGAAGAGCAGGTTATGGATACCTTTGCCACCTACAAAGCCCGTTACGGGGCGCCTAGAATCGCTCAGGAGCTGAATGCTCTGGGTGTCGACTGTTCTGTTAACTATGTCGCCCACATCTTGAAACATAACGGTATACGGGCGCGCAATGGTAAAGCCTTTAAGTACTCGCCGAACACCGAAGCGATGACAGGCGTCGCTGACAACCTTCTCAAGCGTCGTTTCAACGCAGACGGTCCGAATCAGAAATGGACGACCGATATCACCTATATCTGGGTCAGGGATCGCTGGTTATACCTGGCGACGGTGATGGACCTGTACTCACGCAGCATCGTCGGCTGGGCACTGGATACCCACATGACCGAGCAGTTGATTACCGATGCGCTGCAAATGGCGTTCAAGCGCCGGGCTATTGAACACGGTTTGATTATTCACTCAGACCGGGGTGTTCAGTACCGCTCCAATCGTTATCAGGCATTGATAGAGCGGCATGGTTGTAATCCAAGCATGAGCCATAAAGGAAACTGTCAAATAAACTAAAAGGATACTTATGAAATTAAAAATTTTGATATCTACTATTTTATTCCTTGTTTCTTTTGAATCTTTTGCCTATCAAAAAGAGATAGATAAGTTTTTCAAACTTTACGAAGAAGGAAAAATCGTTGAGGCAGTAGACTCTATTTACTCAACGAATAAATGGATGGGCAATAAGAGTGATGAGATTCAAAATGTCAAAACTCAGATGCAAAATTTGCAAACTCTCGTCGGCGAGTATCATGGTAAAGTAAAGTTGGGTGAAGAATCATTAGAAGACAGACTTACTTACATATCATATTTAACAATGTTCGAGCGTCAGCCAGTTAGGCTGGAGTTTGTTTTTTACCGCCCTAAAGATAAATGGATAATTTACTCCTACTCGTTTGACGACAATATAGATGAGGAGTTGATTGATTTCTCTAGGAAAAAAATAGTTGATAGGATGGAAGGCAGCTAACAATTGGTTCAAACCAGCTCGCTGGGACGGGCTAAAGCTACCCCTTTCACCAAACGTTATGTTTCTTAAAACGAGAGTAAGAATATGAGTTGGGATATTTTGATCATGAACTATAGAGGGAACCCCCCTCGTGTTGAGAATATGACCGACGATGATCGACCATTCTGCATAGGAAATGCGGGCCATGTGCGTGAATTAATTAACAAACAACTCTCAGGAATTGATTGGTCAGATCCATCATGGGGTATATACAAAGGAGAAGGGTTTTCTTTAGAGTTCAGTATCGGAGCGGAAGATGAAAAAGATTCTTTTATGGTTCATGTTCGTGGGGGTGGTGACCCTGTGGCAACACTAATGAAAATTTCGAACCCAAATGATTGGTCTTTATTAGATTGTTCCTCTGGTGATTTTATTGATCCAAACCGTCCAGAAGAGTCAGCATGGGGTGATTTCCAAAAATACCGTGATCAAATTATTTCAACAAAATCAGACAGTAAAACATAACAAGAGGCAGCAGCAACGCTCACTGCGCGTGCTGGAAAGGCTGCCGCTGTTCCTGACTTTTAGATACAGAAAGTATGAGTGAAATATACAAAAAAATTGATGAAGTTATTAAGCTCGGTCTCGCTAGCTTTATGAAATCCGAGGGCTTCAAAAAATCAGCACGCAACTGGCATAAGCAAGAAGGCGATAACTGGTTGGTCGTCAATGTGCAATCGAGCAGCGGAAACATAGGTGCTGAGGGGGCATTCACCATAAATCTTGGCGTTTACAATGCTGAGATATCCTCTCTAGCCGGGAAAGCCCCTCTCACTGGAAAGCCAAAGGAATACGAGGCCACCGTACGTGAGCGTGTTGGGGTACTGGCACACGGTGTTGACCACTGGTGGAAAATAGAAAAAGAGTCTGAACTTAGCCATATAGCACAGGAAGTAGTGGAGGAAATGAAGAACTATGGTGTTCCTTGGCTCAATACTCATCAATCCGTCTCTGCCATAGCAGAAAGTCTTGAACAGCAGCCTTCTTTAGAATCACTTTCGGCAGCGTTTTTATCGGGTGGCGAGGCAGCTGCAATTTTAAGGTTGAAAAAAGCAATTGAGTCACGTCCAAGAGCAAAAGACAGGTATGTTTCTTGGGCAAAGAAAGTAGGTCTTAACAATGATCTGGGCTAACAATTTGCTCAATTTCGTTCGTGTAGTTCCCCAATTTAGTGGACACCCCGATTTAATTAAGACCTTATGAGTGCTGATATGAAACATCGATACTCTGCGTTCGATACTATAATTATAACTGGCTTTGTTCTTATAATGGTCGCAATGGCAATGGCCATTTTTATCAAGAATACTGAACTTTTTTAAATTCTCATCTCTCTGGGCATGTGGGTCATCATATCTTTTTTAATTTTGGTTTTTGTTCATAGCGCCATCAAAGGGATTCCAAGAAATAAAATAAAGATACCCAAGGGGTTAACCGTGCTCACATTTAGCATCAGTCGGAACGTGTCAACGTCATTTGAGCCAGCTCTTTAAAAATTAACTTACTTTTG
>ERZ1673962.102-NODE-102-length-71193-cov-38.502643_pt1 | contig 71193 bp, 69 predicted proteins | sample MGYA00580188_ERZ1673962 | MGnify/ENA primary metagenome ERZ1673962 (study PRJEB41334, sample SAMN05608104) | rock metagenome | biome: terrestrial subsurface; feature: shale formation; material: shale | place: USA: Pennsylvania ...
GGCCACCTCTCGCCGTTCAACCATGAGTGTCGCACTTATTATCTGAATTCCCGGTTTTAGTATCGCCATAATTATCTCTGACGATTCCTATAAAAAATAATCCTAATAGCAGAAGCCCAAAGCATGGGATGACAAACCCTGGATTTAGCTTTGATGGTCTTTGGTTTTCCTTTTTTTTTGCGCCTTCTGCCAGTACCATTCCTGTAAAAATTGCATTTGCAATGCATATAATAAAAATCAAAGTAGACGCTGACATTGCAATGTCTAGGTACTCTACTTTTTCTGGAGATAGCTCAATATCGTTGTTAAAAAAGCAAAAAATTATGGCCAGCCCAGAGCCCCAGCCAGAAATGATCGTTAACTTTGATTCCAGTATTTCTCTCATAAATATAATGCATCTAAAGGTACAATTTTTCGATCTTTTGTGACGGGTGCTGTTTTATCTTAAGCAGGATATTCTATGGTTGAAGCTTTAAGCAGCAATCCTACGGGTGTAGGGGGTGTCCTTTTTCAAATCGGGTGACAGCTTAACTTTCCCTCTCAGAAAATGATCGGGATTTATTGAGTAAAGACTTTTAGAGTGCTCGCCTGAAGAAATATATGCTAAAGAGAGCTCAAAGCTAAGCTCTGTCAGAAAAGCCTTGGGAACTGAGGTTGACCTATACCCAGATAATAGTGGGCATATTGCCGGGTCATAGGCTCAATAACCTCATCACCCGAGGCCGGAAACAGTATTCTGAGCGCCTCCGGCAAACCCAGCCCGATGATATCGCGCGATGCCTCTTCCGTCGGCAGTGGCAGCTCAAGATCTCGTGCCGCAGCACGAATACTGGAGACGATGCGTCCGGTCGAGTCGATTATGGTACCGTCCCAGTCAAAAATCAGCAGCTTATACAAGCCAAACTCCTTAAAAATCACACTACAGTGTGCCTTTCCATGCCTCAGTTTTCCTGCCGTGTTGGCCAGATCAGCAATTCACCCACATCCACATGTTCGGGCTGCGACAGTGCATACATAATACCGTTGGCGATATCCTCGGGCTTAAGCATGGCCGAGTCGTTACCGTACATGTTGCTTTTGACGATGCCACGAATCTTGTCATGACCAATGCTGTCTGGCAGTTCGGTATCAACCGAGCCCGGCTGTATATCGGTTACACGCACACCAAAGCGGATCGACTCCTTTCGCAGGGTCTCGGAAATAGCCCTGACCGCATGCTTGGTGCCGGCATAAACACCCGCACTGGGATAGGTCGTACGTGCAGCAATCGAACTGACATTGACAATATGACCCCGCTTGCGTTCCGCCATCCCTGAATACACGGCATTGATCGCATAAAGTACGCCCTTGATGTTCACATCGATCATGCGTTCCCACTCATCAACACGACCGTTAATGATCGGACTGATCGGCATGGTGCCGGCGTTGTTGATCAGGATATCGATACCGCCGCCCTCAGCCAGACGCAGGCCAAGCGACTCCATGGCAGCGCGGTCGGATACGTCGACCGGTTCTACACGTACCTGGGCGCCCTGTTGGCTCAACTCCTGCGCCAGCGACTGCAGGCGATCAGCGCGGCGGGCCGAGAGCACCACCTCAGCACCCTCGACCGCCAAAGCACGCGCTACCGCTTGACCAATACCCGAGCTCGCACCGGTTACCCAGGCACGCTTTCCTTTGAAAGTCATTCGCTTACCCATTTAAATTAAACGTATTTCAATATCAGTAACAAAACCTATTTTGACCCATGCCTCAGGACACGTCCACAGCCTCTTCTCAACGAAAAAACCGCTGACGCAAGCGACAGCGGTTTTTTGGTGGATCAAATCAGCCGATCAACGATGCTTGAATTCAGGCTTGCGCTTTTCAGCAAAGGCATTCATGCCTTCTGAGCAGTCTTCAAAAGCAAAGGTGGACTGGAAGGCATGGCGCTCATGACGGAGTCCATCTGCCAAATGAGCATCCACTGCCATGTTGACGGCCTGCTTGATCATAGCCACGGCCGGAGCCGAGTTGGAAGCAATCTTGCGCGCCGTCTTAAATGCAGTTTCGAGCAGCTCTTCCGCCGGAACGATACGCGACACCAAACCACTGCGTTCGGCTTCTTCAGCATCCATCATGCGGCCGGTGAGACACATCTCCATCGCCTTGGCCTTGCCAACCGCCTTGGTCAGTCGCTGAGTACCACCGGCACCAGGCATGGTGCCGATGCCGATCTCGGGCTGGCCAAACTTGGCGGTTTCAGCGGCAATGATGAAGTCACATGCCATGGCCATCTCGCAGCCACCACCGAGTGCAAAACCTGCCACGGCCGCGATCACCGGCTTGCGCGCTTCATCAATGGCGCGCCAGCCGTCACGCTTCACGTAGGGAAAGTTCAGCGCATACAGGGAGGCAAAGTTATGCTCTTTCATCTCCTTGATGTCGGCACCAGCCGCAAACACCTGCTCACCACCGGTCAGCATGATGCAGCGAACATTGTCATCCGCTTCCAGAGCATCAATCGCTTGCCCCAGCTCAGAGGTCAACTGCAGGTTCAGCGCGTTCAACGCCTTTGGGCGGTTCAGCGTGACGATACCGACACCATCACGCACCTCCACCAGAACTGTTTCAAATTCCATGATCATACCTTTTACTTCGGATGACGACGGCTCTGCACGAAGCGGAAGCGGTTGGACACAAACGCGTAGTCTGTCAGGCTAGCATTGGCAGCCGGGTTGCCACCAGTCGCATGGAAGTCACTGAATGCCGCACTCTGGTTGACGAATACGCCGCCGGTCAGGTTGACACTCAGTGCCACACAGGCATCCAGCGCCGCTTCTTCAATCTTCTCAAGCTGAGCATCATCACTGCTGTAGCAACCCATGGTGATGGCGCCGTGCTTCTTCACGATGTCACGTGCCAACTCAATGCTATGGTCACGGCTGTCACTGCGCACGATAAAGCTGATCGGACCAAACAGCTCCTGTCCCCAGACATCTTCCTTGGCGGCATCGATAGTCATGATCAGCGGGCTGCGTACACGCGCATTCTCGAACTGGGGATGCGTCAGGCGCTCGGAGTCCCGCACCACTGTACCCAATGACTTGCTGTCATCAATACGTTTGTCAGTGGCTTCGGACTGAATGGCGCCCAGCACCATGGCGGCACGGTCAGGATCAGACAGGAACTTGGTTACGCCGGTTGCAAGCGCTTCAGCTACTTCATCAAAGCTCTTGTGACCAAGATCGGTATCGATACCGTCTTTCGGCACAAAAATGTCCTGAGTGGTGGTACACATCTGACCGGAATACAGGCTCAGAGTGAACGCCAGGTTACGCACCATGCCTTTGAAGTCATCGGTAGAGTCGATGACGATAGTGTTGGCACCGGCCTTCTCGGTATATACCTGCGCCTGCGGGCAGTTCTGTTCCAGCCAGTCACCAAACGCGGTGTTGCCGGTAAAGTCGATCAGCTTCACTTCCGGACGCTGAGCCAGGGTCATGGTTTCCGGCTTGGCAGCATCGGCATCAACAAACAGAGACACGATATGCGGTGGCAGTCCCTGCTCTTTCAGCACTTCCTGCGCAACCTTAACGCTGATCGCCGCCGGCAGTACAGCAGCCGGATGCGCCTTGACCACTACCGGGTTACCGGTCACGAGAGACGCAAACAGGCCCGGGTATGTATTCCAGGTCGGGAAAGTGGAGCAACCGATCACCAGCGCAACACCACGACCGCATACAGTGAACTTCTTCTCCATTACCAGCGGGTCATGTTTGCCCTGCGGCTTGGTCCAGGTCGCCTGAGTCGGCACGCTGGCCATGGTTTCATAACCATAGGCAACGGCCTCAAGGCCGCGGTCCTGGGCGTGCGGGCCACCGGCCTGGAACGCCATCATGAAACCTTGACCGGATGTATGCATCACCGCATGGGCGATCTCGAAGCTGCGCTTGTTCAGACGATCCAGAATCTCAAGACAGATACCAGTACGCCCTTCAACACCTGCGTCACGCCAAGCTTTCCGCGCTTCTTCCATCGCCGGCAGCAGCTTGTCCATATCCACGGTCGGGTACTGAATGTTCATCTCGATGCCGTAAGGGGACACTTCGGCACCGGTGCGACCGCTGATACCCGGCATATCCAGCTCGAACGGCTGGTTCAGATGGGCCTTGAACGCCGCCTCTCCGTCTTCAGCAGCGGTTTCACCGTAGGCGCGAGGGCTCGGGTTTTCAGACCAGGGGCTGAAGTAATCGCGGCTATGAATCGCTTTCAGTGCGCCATCCAAAGTCGCTTTATGCTTGGCAAAAAGATTGTCGCTCATCAGGGTCTCCCATTGTGCTGAACGCCGGATCTGTTACGGCGCAGGCTTATTCTGGTTATGTATTCTGCATACGTTGACAGCATTGCTGCACGCAAAGATCAGAAGCATTACTGCAGGTGATAGCAGCATCTGCGCGCGATCGTGACTATAGTAGTCGTTATGATCCAACACGATACAACAAAGATTGTGATACGAAAAGAACAATATAGGTGCTAAATATTGTATCTCTTTTCAATTTTAGGTTAACCTTGCGCCAACTATCGGGCCGCTTTGCCGGATTACTACAACTTATATGTGTGCAAGCTGCAGGCCCCATGATTGTTGCCAATACGGCGGACGCATCCACAAGCTTAGCCGCTTTACCGGATGCGTAAAATAACAAAACACAGATGACGGTAATTCTATGCAACACGAGTATCAGGACATCCTTGTTTCTGAGGTCATTGATGGTGTTCTGACCATCACCCTCAACCGTCCGGAAGCCTACAACGCGCTGCGTACCCAGCTGCTCAGCGAGCTGGCGGACGTACTCCAGCAGTGCAGTGACAATGACAGTGTCCGCGCTGTTGTCATCACTGGCAACGAAAAGGTCTTTGCCGCCGGGGCTGACATCAAGGAAATGGCGGCACTTGACGCTGTGGGCGTACTTAACGATCCGCGCGTTCTGCACTGGCGTCGTATTGCCCAATTCCCCAAGCCCCTGATCGCCGCCGTAAACGGTTTTGCATTGGGTGGCGGCTGCGAACTGGTGATGCATGCCGACATCGTGATTGCCGGTGACAATGCCCAGTTTGGCCAGCCGGAAATCAATCTTGGTATTATTCCCGGCGCCGGGGGTACACAGCGCCTGATTCGCACCGTCGGAAAATCGATGGCGATGCAGCTGGTGCTGTCCGGCGAATTCATTTCTGCCCAGCAGGCTCGGGACTTCGGATTGATCAGCGAAGTTACCATTCCGGAGCGTTCACTGGAGCGTGCAACTGAACTGGCGCGCAAGATCGCAACCAAGCCGCCCATTGCCGTACGCCAGGCCAAGGAAGTTTTGCTCAAGGCATACGATACCACTTTGGACAGCGGCCTGAGCCTTGAGCGCAAGGCGTTCACCCTGCTCGCCGCCACTGAAGACCGCAATGAAGGCATCGCTGCGTTCATGGAAAAACGTAAACCGAACTTCACAGGAAAATAACCGCCATGGCATACGAAACCATCGAATTTGAAATTACCGAAGGGGTTGCAGTACTGACCCTGAACCGTCCTGATCGGATGAACAGTTTCAACACTCAGATGCATGGCGAAGTTCGCGATGCGCTGAAGCAGGTGAAGAAAGATGGCAGTGTCCGCTGCCTGCTGATCACCGGTAATGGTCGCGGTTTCTGCGCCGGCCAGGACCTGAGCGATCGTAACGTGGATCCCAATGCCGAGATGCCGAATCTGGGCGAGTCCATCGAGAAAAACTACAACCCACTGATCCGGACCCTGCAGGGCCTCGAAATGCCGGTTATCTGTGCCGTAAACGGCGTTGCCGCTGGCGCGGGTGCCAACATCGCCTTTGCCTGCGACATCGTACTGGCAGCGCGCTCCGCCTCCTTCATTCAGGCATTTTGCAAGATTGGTCTCGTGCCGGACTCCGGCGGCACCTGGACGCTGCCGCGTCTGGTCGGCCACGCCCGCGCCATGGCCCTGTCCATGTTGGGTGACAAAATCAGTGCCGAACAGGCTCAGAGCTGGGGCATGATCTGGCAGGTGATCGATGACGAGCAGCTGAAGGATGAAGCACTCTCCATGGCCAAGCGTCTGGCGACTCAGCCAACCAAGGGTCTGGCTCTGATCAAGCGTGCCATTCAGTCCAGCTGGGACAACAGCTTCGATGAGCAGCTGGATCTTGAACGTGACCTGCAGACTTTGGCTGGTCGCACCGAAGACTACCGTGAAGGCGTCAAAGCGTTCATGGAAAAACGTCAGCCCGACTTCAAAGGCAAGTGATCCATGTTTGATACTAATTCCGTTATTGGTGTAATTGGTGCAGGTACCATGGGTGCCGGTATCGCTCAGGTAGCGGCTCAGGCCGGTCACCCGGTATTGCTGTTTGATGCCGCTGAAGGCGCAGCCGCTCGCGGTCGTGACGGCGTTGCCAAGGGGCTGCAGAAGCTGGTCGAGCGCGGCAAGATGACGGCAGAAGCGGTTGAAGCGCTGGTTGCACGCATCGCTCCCATCGCCTCGCTTGAAGAGATGGCTCCCGCCGCATTGGTGATTGAAGCCATTGTCGAGCGGCTTGACGTGAAGCAGAGCGTATTCGGACAGCTGGAAGAGATCTGTTCCGAAAGCACGGTACTGGCCACCAACACCTCCTCCATTTCCGTAACCGCCATAGGCAGCACGCTGAAGCGTCCGCAGAACCTGGTGGGCATGCATTTCTTCAACCCGGCTCCGATCATGAAGCTGGTGGAAGTGATCAGCGGTCTGGATACACGTCAGGACGTGGCCGATGCCATTTATAGCCTGTCCGCCAGCTGGGGCAAGAAGCCGGTTCATGCCAAGTCTACACCGGGCTTTATCGTTAACCGTGTAGCGCGCCCCTTCTATGCAGAAGGTTTCCGTATCTCGCAGGAAGGCGGTGCTGATAACGCCACCATCGACGCGGTCATTCGTGAAGCCGGCGGTTTCCGTATGGGGCCGTTCGAGCTGACCGACCTGATCGGCCATGACGTGAACTATGCGGTGACCTCCTCCGTGTTCGCGGCCTACTACAACGACCAGCGTTTCCTGCCCTCCCTGATTCAGCTTGAACTGGTCAATGCCGGTCACTTCGGCCGCAAGAGCGGGAAGGGCTTCTACGACTACAGGGAAGGCGCGGTCAAGCCTCAGCCTCAGACGGCCGAAGCTGCTGAAAAGCCGGCCAGCGTTACCATCGAGGGTGAGCTGGGTGTTGCCGAGCCGCTGGTCGCTCAGTTTGAAGCCGCCGGTATTGAAGTGATTCGCACCGAAGGCGATGGCCGCATCCGCGTCGGTGATGCCACACTGGTCCTGACCAATGGCCAGTTCAGCACCGTCCGTGCCGCCGAGACCGGCTACCGCAACCTGATTCAGTTTGATCTGGCACTGGATTACGCGGCCTCAACCCGCATTGCACTGGCTCCGGCTGATCAGGCCGATGCCGACGCCGTACGCCAGGCCACCGGCCTGTTCCAGGCCGCCGGCAAGGCGGTCAGCGTGATCGATGATATCCCGGGTATGATCGTGATGCGCACCCTGGCCATGCTGGCCAACGAAGGCTTCGACGCCGTCAATCAGCAGGTATGCAACGAGGAAGCGGTCGATATCGCCATGCAGGGTGGTGTCAACTATCCGCGCGGGCCGATCAGCTGGGCAACGGAAGTAGGCCTGGGCCGCATTCTGAATGTGCTGCGCAACATTGGCGCCAGCTATGGTGAAGACCGCTATCGTCCGTCTCCCCTGCTGCTGCGAAAGGTTGCAGGAGGGCGTAAGGCATGAGCGTTGACAACATGACTCCGGAGCAACTTGCCGTTGCCTGCAGCGAAGCAATGCATACCACTGACTATGCCGCACAGGGACTTGAGATCAGCATTGACGAGACTCGCCCCGGCTATGCCCGTCTGAGCATGACCGTACGCAAGGATATGCTGAACGGTCACGGCATGTGTCACGGCGGCTTTATTTTCGCCTTGTCAGACACGGCCTTTGCCCACTCCTGCAACAGCTACAATAAAGTAACGGTTGCCAGCGGCTGCAGCATTGAATACGTCGCTCCCGGCTTCCTCGGTGATCGTCTCACCGCGGTTGCACAGGAGCGTCAACGCAAGGGACGCACCGGCGTGTATGACATCACTGTCTATAACCAGAACAATGAAGAGCTGGCTTTCTTCCGCGGCAAGTCCTACCAGATCAAGGGTAGTGTCATCCCGGAAGACGAGACCACGGCCTGAGGAGAAACCCAATGAAAGACGCTTTTATCTGTGATGCGATCCGCACGCCGATCGGTCGTTATGCCGGTGCTCTTGCCGGCGTGCGCGCCGATGACCTGGGCGCCATTCCGATGCAGGCGCTGATGCAGCGTAACCCGGATGTTGACTGGAGCCAGGTGGATGACGTGATCTACGGTTGTGCCAACCAGGCCGGTGAAGACAACCGCAACGTAGCACGCATGTCCTCTCTGCTGGCTGGCCTGCCGGTGAGCGTTCCAGGCACGACCGTTAACCGTCTGTGCGGTTCCGGCATGGATGCAGTTGGCCTTGCGGCCCGCTCCATCAAGTCCGGTGACTGTGAACTGATGATCGCCGGCGGCGTCGAGTCCATGTCCCGCGCACCTTTTGTGATGGGTAAGGCCGAATCCGCTTTTACCCGCAATCCGAATGGTCTGTATGACACCACTATCGGCTGGCGTTTCATCAACCCGCTGATGAAATCTCAGTACGGCGTGGACTCCATGCCGGAAACCGCCGAGAACGTTGCGGCCGACTTCAATGTAAGCCGTGAGGATCAGGACGCCTTTGCCTTCCGCAGCCAGCAGCGCACCGCTACTGCTCAACAGAATGGCAAACTGTCCCAGGAGATCGTGCCGGTCACCATTCCCCAGCGTAAGGGTGACCCCAAGGTCGTTGACACTGACGAGCACCCCCGTGCCGATACCACCATGGAAATCCTGGCGGGGCTAAAAGCACCGTTCAGAGCTGGCGGTTCCGTAACGGCGGGTAACGCGTCCGGCGTCAATGATGGTGCCTGTGCCCTGCTGATCGCCTCCGCTGAAGCCGCCAAGGCCCACGGCCTGACACCGAAAGCGCGCATTGTCGCCATGGCGACAGCTGGTGTTGAACCACGCATCATGGGCTTCGGTCCGGCACCGGCCGCACGCAAGGTTCTGGCCAAGGCCGGGCTCAAAATTGAAGATATGGACGTCATCGAGCTGAACGAAGCGTTTGCTGCTCAGGCACTGGCCGTCACCCGCGATCTCGGCCTGCCGGATGATGCGGCCCATGTAAACCCGAATGGTGGTGCCATCTCTCTGGGACACCCGCTGGGCATGAGTGGTGCGCGCTTGATCACAACTGCCATGTACGAACTGCACCGTACCGGTGGCCGTTATGCACTGTGCATGATGTGCATCGGTGTCGGCCAGGGTATTGCAACAATTATTGAACGAGTCTGATGCTGCGGCTTCAGGAATCTAATAATTATTAACCTACAAGCAACGGGATAATAATAAGCATGAACTATCAACAGCCAATGATGCGCGGTTCCCTTGAAGAAATCGAAACAGCCAGCATCGACGAACTGCGTTCTCTGCAGCTGCGCCGTATGCGCTGGAGCCTGGCGCATGCCTATAACAACGTGCCCCACTTCAAACAGAAGTGTGATGAAAAGGGCGTGCACCCGCACGAGCTTAAGTCTCTGGAAGACCTGAAGCACTTCCCGTTCACCACCAAGCAGGATCTGCGCGACAACTATCCATACGGCATGTTCGCCATTCCGATGGAAGATGTAGTGCGTATCCACGCCTCTTCCGGTACGACCGGCAAGCCGACCGTAGTGGGTTATTCCCAGAACGATATCGACACCTGGGCCAACGTAGTTGCACGCTCCATCCGCGCTGCTGGCGGCCACCGCGGTGACAAGGTTCACGTTGCCTATGGTTACGGCCTGTTTACCGGTGGTCTGGGCGCACATTACGGTGCCGAGCGCCTGGGCTGCACCGTCATCCCGATGTCAGGCGGCCAGACCGAGAAGCAGGTTCAGCTGATTCAGGATTTCGAGCCGGATCTGATCATGGTGACTCCGTCCTACTTCCTGAACATTCTGGATGAGATGGAACGCCAGGGCGTAGACCCTCGCAAGATCCGTCTGCGTACCGGTATCTTCGGCGCCGAGCCCTGGACCGGTGAGATGCGCAAGAGCATCGAAGAGCGTGCCGGTATCGATGCGGTCGACATCTACGGCCTGTCCGAAGTCATGGGACCGGGTGTGGCGATGGAGTGTATCGAAACCAAAGACGGCCCCACCATTTGGGAAGACCACTTCTATCCGGAGATCATCGATCCGAACACCGGCGAAGTACTGCCGGATGGCGAGTACGGTGAACTGGTGTTCACGTCTCTGACCAAGGAAGCGATGCCGGTTGTGCGTTACCGCACTCGCGACCTGACTCGCCTGCTGCCGGGCACCGCTCGCTCCATGCGTCGCATCGACAAGATTACCGGTCGTTCCGATGACATGCTGATCATCCGTGGGGTGAACGTGTTCCCGACCCAGATCGAAGAGCAGATTCTCAAGGTCGAAGCACTGGCGCCCCACTATGAGATCGTTGTCACCAAGAACGGCAACCTGGACATGGTTGAAGTGAAGGTGGAACTGACTCCGGCAGCGACTGCAGCCAACAAGGATGCCGTCACCAAGGAGCTGTCACACCACATCAAGTCCTACATCGGCATCAGCACCCGCATCACCATTGGTGAGCCGGGTACCATTGCCCGCTCCGAAGGCAAGGCACAGCGCGTGTCTGACCTGCGCAACAAGGGCTGAATCGGGCTTATCCCATTACGCAAAAGGCCGGTCATGATGACCGGCCTTTTTTGTTGCGTCTTGCGCCTGCCTGGTGCAGGAGGGCGCACATCAGCACTCATGCATGGCTGACTTCGATAATACGCACGTGGCTGTGTTTGCCATCCGGCAGGCGCCAGTCGATGGTCTGCCCCACTTCCAGCCCCAGCAGCGCTGACCCTATCGGCGCCACAATTGAGATCCCGTCTTCACGGCCAGCCATCTGATGCGGGTAGCACAGCGTACGCTGGAATGTTTTGTCACTCTCCTCCACCTTGAAGGTCACGGTGGAGTTCATCCGCACCACATCATCCGGCAGCTGTTCAAGCGGCACAATGTCGGCACGCTCCAGCTCCGTCCGCAAGCCATCCAGTGCGGGATTGTCCCGGTGCTCTTTCCGCTCCAGCATGGCTTCCAGTTGGTCAACGTCCTTCTCGGACACCTTGATTCCGGGCATTTCAGCCATTTTCAACTCCATCATTGTGACAACAGGTTGTACCTGGCTTGAGGTACAACGATAAATAAAAGGGATCAGTGGAAAAAGCGAAGTGCACCCGACGACCTGTACCGTGCTGATACAGGTCTATCAGCGTCAGCGGCAGGTTGGCGGGGCCTGAACAAGACAGGCCGCAGGTTTCTGAGTACTGATCGGGTGATGCATGACAACGTTCAAAACTGAGAAGGCGCCCCCGTGAGGCGCCTTCTGAATATTAGGTATGTTGACTGCTATTGTTAACGTTTTACCGACCTGAACGCAAGCCCCGTCAGGCGTTGATGATTCATATAACGAAAAGTTTCGGTCCCGAGCGTTATCTTGTATCATCATATCCTTATATTAAGTCGGGTATCACGATGCAACTGAGCCGTTTCAGCGATTATACGCTCCGAGTCCTGTTCTATGTCGCAACCCATACCGATCGTCTCTCGACCCTGAGTGAAATCGCGACATTCTATGACATCTCGATCGAGCACCTGCGCAAGGTTGTTCACGCTCTTGGCAAACGGGGCTATTTGAGTACCTTCCGCGGCAAGAAAGGGGGCATTTGCCTTGCCCGCCCCCCCGAGCAGATTAACATCGGTGAAGTGGTAGCCCATTCCGAAGGTACATCCCCGCTGGTGGACTGCAACAGCCAGCCCTGCCGTCTTGCCGGTCAATGCACTCTCCAAGGTGCCCTTGCCCGTGCTCAGCAGGCTTTTTTCGATACCCTCAAGGAGTACACGCTTGCTGACCTGCTGCGCAGTGACTCGATGCAGGCCAACCTGATTACCCACACCAACAGCTAGCCTCATCGCGGTACACACCCACGCCAACAGTTGCAGATTCCGGATAGACGATACCCGCTGCAGCTGAGAGAATGCCGTTTTGCATTTCAGGAGCTGTAATGTTGAAGGATCGTCACCCGGCATTTCTGGCTGCGCTCTGGATGACCGGCGCACTGTTCTCGTTCATGGCCATGGCTGTTTCCGGACGTGAGTTGACAGCTGAATATACCACCTACCAAATTCTGTTTTTCCGCAGCGTAATTGGCGTTATCCTGATCGGTGCACTGGTGGCCAAAACCGGCATTGAACAGCTGCGCACCACCCGTCCCGGCGCGCACCTGGTGCGCAACATCGCTCATTTCGGTGGTCAGTATGGCTGGTTTTATGGCCTGGCCTGGATATCGCTGGCGGAGGTGATCGCCATCGAGTTCACCACTCCTGTCTGGACGGCCCTGCTGGCCTGGCTGCTGCTGGGTGAGCGACTTACACTGCCCAGAGTGCTGGCGGTGGCGCTGGGTATTGCCGGCCTGCTGCTGATACTGCGCCCCGGCATGGGCGTGCTGCACCCGGCCTCACTGGCCGTATTGGCAGGCGCTTTCGGCTATGCTCTCTCTTACATTCAGACCAAGTCACTGACTCGCACCGACACCCCACTGTGCATCCTGTTCTACATGACCCTGATGCAGCTTCCCTTCGGCATGGTCCCATCACTGCTTGACTGGAAAAGCCCTACCCTTGAAGCTTTGCCCTGGATACTGGTCGTCGGCGCCACCGCCATGAGTGCACATTACTGTATGGCACGCGCATTCAAACTGGCTGACGCGACTGTTGTTGTACCGATGGACTTCATGCGTCTGCCCCTGATCGCACTGGTAGGTTATCTGTTTTATCAGGAACTGATCGACTGGTATGTACTGGCGGGCGCTGCGCTGATGTTCAGCGGCAACCTGATCAATATCCGCGCAGAGCAGCGCAAGGCGCCGCTACGGCAGGAGATCAGAGCACATCAGTCACCAGAATGAGTTCGCAGGCGCCATCGCCGGTATCTTCCCGCGACATGGAGCTGCGCCAGCGCCAGCCGTCTTCGCCGCGGGCCTCAACCAGAAACCCGCGCAGGCTTACCGTGCTGCCGGAATTGACATGATCCAGTGCCTCTCTGACTTGATCGTTGGCCGGAATCAGGTGCATATTGGCACTGCTGATCTCAACTTCACGCTGGGGAATCGGCAACTGTTCGGTACGCCAGTAATACCATCGACCCGACTGACGTATGGTAAACTGACGCGCAATTTCCGGCTCGGCCATACGCCCCCAGCCCAGCGCGAAGTCCCAGGGGGAAAGATCTGCCTCACGCCCCATTCGATAGCGCTCTCGAGCCAGCACCCGGGCTTCCAGCGCGAACTCGGCCAACAGACGCAGCGAATACTGCCCGAATTCAAGCTCGGCTGGCGGGGTTAAATTCTGTTGCAGCGGCTCGGCAGACACAGGTGCCAATGACACCTGCGGCAGCTCAGACGACTCTGGTACCGGTGAATGGGAACGTCCCATCCACAACAGAACAACGATCAGGGCAAGTAACACCAGATGCCATCGCCGAATCAGACTCATGCGGTATTCTCCTGAATGAAACTGCCGTCCATCATATCACTTTGAAATTCGACAGGATGCCATGCAACTGTTTCAACAATTGAGCTGGTTCTTTCGCGAACATTGGCGCACCTATTCGATAGCTCTGTTACTACTGTCACTGGTTGCCATGCTCAATCTCAGCATTCCCTGGCTGGTAGGGCAAAGCGTTGACCATCTCGCGGCCGGTGACAACCAGAGCCACAGCCGCATCCTCTGGCTGCTGCTTGGCTGCGCCCTGGCGATCTACGTACTGCGCTTCACCTGGCGTCAAATACTGTTCGGAACCGCCTATCGGCTGGGCAACCTGCTGCGCAGCCGTTTTTATCAACGGTTGACCCGACAGGGGGACGCCTTTTATGCCGAACACAATACCGGCGACCTGATGGCACGGGCCACCAACGATATAGATGCGATTGAGATGGCAGCAGGCGAAGGGATCCTGTCAGGATTTGATGGCCTGCTGACCTTTGTGCTGGTGATGATCATGATGGCAGCCGTGATCGACTGGCGCCTGACCCTGATCGCATTATTGCCCTTCCCCGTTATGGCATTCGGTTTCCATCGCCTGTCCAACCGTATCCACCACCAGTTCAATGAAGCACTGGAACAGTTCTCCGCACTGAATGACCGAACCCAGGAAGCACTCTCTGGCATTCGCATGATTCGAGCACTTGGACGCGAGCAGCAGGAATTCGATGATTACGCTGCCATCACCCATCGTGCCGCGAAGGCCAACTATGATGTAGCCCGCAGCGAGGCCCTGTTCGACCCACTGATCTTTCTGTGCATGAGTGCCTCTCTGCTTCTCACTCTGGCCGGTGGCAGCTGGTTGATCAGCACCGAGCAGCTCAGCATCGGTGAACTGACCGGTTTCACCCTCTATTTGGGTCAGCTGATTTGGCCCATGTGGGCGTTCGGCTGGCTGCTCAATATCATCGAACGCGGCAGTGCCGCCTGGAAACGGGTCGACGCGACCTTGCAAACGCCCGACTCCATCAAGGACCAGGGGCAGCAGCCGGTCAGTGAAACATCCCTGACAGCCGAGGCACTCAGCTTCACCTACCCCAGCAGTGAGACGCCTGCATTGCAGGACGTAAGTTTTAATCTGCCGCCGGGCAGCCGCCTTGGCATCGCCGGCCCTACCGGTGCTGGTAAAAGCACCTTAATCCAGTTGCTGATGCGCTACCGTGAGGCCGATAGCCCACAGCAGCTGCGGCTGGGCGACCATGCCGTTGCGGATTACCCGTTGCAGGCCCTGCGCAGCTGCTTCGCATGGGTGCCACAGGACCCTTTTCTATTCAGCCTGACGGTGGCGGAAAACATCGCCTTGAGCCAGCCGGATGCAAGCCCTGAAGCGATACGCCACGCAGCATGGCTGGCATCCGTCGATGAAGATATCGAACGTTTGCCAAAGGGCTATGACACACCGGTCGGCGAACGTGGCGTTACCCTGTCCGGAGGCCAGCGCCAGCGTGTTGCGCTGGCGCGCGCGCTGCTGGCCCCGGCCCCTGTGCTGGTGCTGGATGACTCCCTTTCGGCGGTTGACCTTGATACCGAGAAACGCATTCTGCAGCGCCTGCAACAGGCCAGTGTGCGGCGCAGCCTGATTGTGATCAGCCATCGCCTGAGTGCGCTGCGAGACTGTGACAGCATTCTGGTACTGCAACACGGCCACCCCGACGAGATCGGGACTCATGAGCAGCTTCTTGCCACTGACGGCTGGTACAGTCGCATGTGGACCTACCAGCAGATGGAGGAAGAAACCGATGTCAGCCACTGAGCGCAGCCAGGCTAGACGCGCCTTCAGCCTGCTGTTCGATTATATCCGCCGTGACCGTTCGCTGCTGGTCAAGGCTTTGATTTTACTGGTGCTGGCCACTGCTGCTGATGTGGCCGGCCCGCTGCTGGCCAAGGTTTACATAGATGATTACCTGATGCCCGGCAACCTGCAGTGGCAGCCGGTTGGACTGCTGCTGGGTGGATATCTGCTGGTACAGATACTGGCCGCCTGGCTGCGCTTCCATCAGACCATGAAATTTACCGACATGGCACTGGTGGCGGTGCAGGATATCCGCGAACGGGCTTTCAGACGTGCCTTGCGGCTGCCACTTGGCTGGTTTGATCACGCCATTACAGGCCAGGTTGTCAGTCGCATCACCAATGACACCGAATCGATAAAGGATCTGTACGTGCAGTTCCTGTCAGTAGTACTGACCAATACCGTGCTTCTGGTAGGCATCCTGATCGCAATGGCCGTATTGGATACGTTCCTGATGCTGATTGCACTGCTGATGATACCCGCTGTGGTCGGACTGATCTGGCTTTACCAGCGCGCCAGCGGTGCCGCCGTATCACGCCAGCGACAGCTGCGCTCGGAGATCAACGGACTGGTCAGCGAGTCGATCAGTGGCATGGGCGTGATTCAGGCATCCGGGCAGCAGAGCCGGTTTATCAACCGGTTTGAAACGCTTAACCAGCCTTACTATCAGTCACGCCTGCGCACCATTCGCATCAGCGCGGCCCTGTTGCGGCCGGCCATCGACCTGATGAGCGTACTGGTGCTTGTCGCCGTGATCTGGGGGTTTGGTTTACAACCTGCCGAGCAAACCCTGGAGATCGGTGTGCTGTACGCTTTCATCAACCTGCTGGGACGTTTCACCGAACCACTGGCAGAGATTACTCAGCGTTTCAACCTTTACCAGCAGGCGATGATTGCCGGACGCCGTGTGCAGGAGTTGCTGGACGAACCGGAAGACAACGCTCTCAGTCAACCCGGCACGGGTTCTGTCAGCAAGGGGCACATTCAAGTGCAGCAGCTGGGCTTTGGTTATCAACCGGAGAAGCCGGTTCTGCGTGGAATCAGTTTTGACCTTCCGCCTGGCCAGTTTCTGGGCATTGCAGGCCCCACCGGTAGCGGCAAGAGCACGCTGCTGAGCCTGCTGCTGCGCTACTACGCTCCCGACAGAGGTACGATTCGAATCGACGACCAGCCCCTGCAGTCGCTGAGCAATGCTGCCCTGCGTGATGGCATCGGTCTGATTCCGCAGGAACCATTCATCGTTGCAGGCAGCATTCGTGACAATATCGACATGGGACGCGGTCTTGGCGATGTTGCCATCGAACAGGCAGCCGCTCAGGCCCATCTGTTGCCGATGATCCAACAGCTGCCACAGGGAATGCATACATTGCTGGGGGAACGTGGGACTCGGCTCTCGACTGGTCAGCGCCAGCAGCTGGTCATCGCCCGTGCACTGGCAGGTTCTCCGCGCGTTCTGCTGTTGGATGAGGCCACGGCGAGCGTCGACAGCGAAACAGAACAGGTGGTGCAGCAAGCCTTGCACGAACTGCATGGTAAGGTAAGTCTTATTGTGATTGCCCATCGCCTTTCCACTATTCGTGAGGCAGACAACATCCTGCTGCTGGTCAATGGCGAGATTGTTGAGTCCGGTTCACACCGAGCACTGATGCGGGCCGAGCAAGGGCGTTATGCAAGACTGTACCGCCTGCAGCAGCAGGCAGCACGGGTGCAGGATGCTGAACAGTATTCAACTGAGACGGTCGAGCACAAAACGGTCGATCAGCGTGAGTGAGTCAGGGTCTGTCGACACAATGTGCAGACCCAAACCGATGCTGTCATGAGAATTGCGCCGCTTGTACACAATACGGCAGTGGCAATGCAACGGACCCTGCCCAAGCCCGAAATGCAGCCAGACCTCGGTGGCCCCCAATCCCTGTGGCGGTTGTAACCCGGCCAGCACATCACCACCCTCAACATGGAAACCACTGCGGCTGATGTTTACCAGATTCACATCGATCATCTCCCCTGCCGAGGTTTCAATTTCTGCCGGCAGGCTACAGTGCACGCGGGGAGATATGCGTCTTTCCTGAAACATCTTGCTTCCCTGTCAGTTGGATGCAGGTATGATAGTGCCGCCATGTGGCCGTAACAATGTTCAGGGTCAGATCAACCTTGTGATACAAACGGTTTTTTACTACTTAAGTACCGGTTTGGCGCCCCCAAGGTCGAATTCATAGTACCCGGCAGCAGGAGTCTAATAGTCGTAACGGAGTTACACCATGCATCTGCTTGCAAGACTATCAGTCATAACAGCCCTGCTTGCCGGGCTTACTGCGACCGCCGCGGCCGAGATAGACCCTGACGACCGGCTCTATTTTTCATGGGACGGCTATCGCATCGCCCACTATCGCAGCCCGCCTGCGATACCGGTAGAGGGTGGCACTCGAGTCGATACCGCGGGTGTTCGCAGTTTGCTGGAGCAACCGAAAAAGCCGGTACTGGTCGATGTACAGCCGGTAGGATGGCAGGACGGTATTTTTCTGATTACCAAACCCCGACTGCACCTGCCCGGCAGTATTTGGTTGCCCAACGTAGGACTGGGCGAACCCGGTGAACGACTGGAGCGGTATTTCAGCACTCAACTGGAACAGGCAACCGGTGGCGATCCATTGAGACCGGTCATACTGTACTGCACGGCTGACTGCTGGATGTCATGGAATGCTGTCAAACGCGCCCACAGCTGGGGCTACCAAAATCTGTACTGGTATGCAGAAGGGACTGACGGCTGGCGCGAAGCCGAACTCGATCTGGTCACCGGAACCCCCGTGCCATTACCGGCCGACTACTGAAAAGTTTGACACGGAAGGTCTCTGAAGTTCTTAATAATAAAGATAAAAGGGGAACATACCCGTGTACAAGATTCTTATCGCTGACGACCATCCACTGTTCCGGGAAGCGATCACCAATGTGATCGAATCAGGCTTCCCTGATACCGAAACACTGGAAACCGAAAACCTTGAGACCGCCCTTGCCCTGGCCCAGGAACACGATGATCTGGACCTGGTGTTGCTGGATCTCAACATGCCCGGGATGAATGGTCTCAACGGGCTCATTTCACTGCGCAACGAGGCACCCACCGTACCCGTTGTGATTGTTTCAGCCGAGGATGACAAACAGATCGTACTGCAGGCCATCACCTGCGGTGCCGTTGGCTTCATCTCAAAATCATCACCGCGCAACCAGATGACCGAAGCCCTGCAGCAGATCCTGGACGGAAACGTCTACCTGCCATCTGACATTATCCGCCAGAGCGGACAGGAAGGACGCCGCAACCGACGCGGCAACGACAACCCCCAGATTGCACCGGAACTCCTCTCTTCTTTGACTCGTCGTCAGCTGCTTGTGCTGGAACGGATGGCCAAGGGGGAGTCCAATAAGCAGATCGCCTACAACCTCCATATTGCCGAAACGACCGTCAAGGCCCACGTTTCGGCCATTCTGCGCAAACTCGGTGTACATAACCGAGTTCAGGCGATCCTCTCGGCCAGCGATATCGATTTCGCCCAGTATCTGCGGCGCTGAAGCATCTACTCTCTGCTTACGCCGGCTGTTGCCGGCGTTGCAGCAAGTGAGCCAGTGTAGCCTTCAGCTTCAGCGGCTTGACCGGCTTGTTCATCAGCAGATACCCCTGAGCCTTCACTTCCTGTTTCAGCTCGTTGCTGTAGTTGGCCGTGATCATCAATACCGGCGGCTGGTCCGCCCGCAGACTCAGCACCTCACGTACCAGCTCATCACCGGTCGCGCCGTCATCCAGATGGTAATCAGCAATCAGAATGTCCAGCCCGGCGCTGCCAATGGATACCTGCTGCTGCAGATCGTCCAGCCCCAGCGCCGTCACCACTTCACAGCCCCAACCTGTCAGCAGCGTGGCCATGCCGGCACAGATGGCGGGATCGTTGTCGATCATCCAGATGCGCGCTCCCTCCAGCCGGGCATGAATGCTCGGGTCCGAAAACGGCGCCTGGAAGGATTGTGGCAACAACCGACCTGCCGGCACTGCTACCGAAAACATCGAGCCCCTGCCCTCGACTGATCTCACCCTGATCGGGTGATCCAGCATACGGCCGATCTTGTCGACAATGGCAAGGCCCAGCCCCAGCCCTTTGTCCTGATGCTGATTGCCGTTACGGATACGACGAAATTCCTGGAATATTTCCGTCAGCTTGTCTTCGGGAATGCCAGAACCGGTATCCCAGACCTCAATCAACACCCGCTCTCCTCTGCGACGGCAACCCAACAGGATTTTCCCGCCCTTATCGGTATAGCGCAGTGCGTTGGTCAGAAAGTTGCGCAGAATACGGGCCAGCAGCGTTGCGTCACTGAGTACGACCCGGTCACTGCCTGCAAAGCGGAATGACAGCCCTTCGGTCGCAGCCATCTGGTGATACTCCGCTGCCAATGTATCCAGCAATTCATTGAGCCTGAAAGCGGATACATCAGGCTTGATGACACCCGCGTCCAGGCGGGAAATATCAACCAGCGTACCCAGCAAGGTTTCCACATCCTGCAGGGAATTGCTGACAGAGCTGATCAGGCTGCGAATGCGCTCCGGCATGGGTTGTTCCAGCAAGGCACCGGTAAACAGGCGTGCTGCATTGAGCGGCTGCAGCAGATCGTGACTGACCGCCGCAAGAAACTTGGTTTTGGACAGGTTAGCCTGTTCGGCGTCCTGCTTGGCCTCCAGCAACCGCGCCTCGATCGACATACGCTCCTCGATCTCCTGTCGCAGCTGCAGGTTAACCCCAGTCAGCTCCGAGGTACGTTCGCGTACGCGCTGCTCAAGGTTCTGATAGGCTTGCTGCAGCGCAAGCGCGGTTCGTTTGCGTTCAGTGATATCACGGATCAGCACAAAGAAACCAACCGTGTTGCCCGCAGCATCAATATTGGCTACATAGGATTTGAGCATGTGCCGGTTTTCACCTGCCGCATTCTGCTCATCAATTTCGAAGGTGGCATTCTGCCCGCTCATGGTCTGGCGGATATACGGCTCCAGCCGAGCATACTGCTGCTCACCGTGTACCTGACGAATGCTCTGTCCGATCAGACTTCCTCGAGGCCAGCCATACCAGTCATCATAAACCTGGTTGGTGAACTGGAAATGTCCTTCACCGCCCACATAGGCGATCAGCGCCGGCACATGGTCGGTAATCAGGCGCAGCCAGTTTTCGTTTTCGCGCAGGGTTTCAGCATAACGATGGCGTTCGGTGATATCCGTATAGGTATTCACAAAGCCACCGGACGGCATCGGGTGGGTACGAATCTCCAGTACTCGACCATCCGCCAGGTGCTGTTCGGTTTCCAGCAGCGGTCGGCCGTGTGCACTGAGCGTGTCGGGTGTCAGCAGCTGCACTTCACTGGCACCCATCAAAGATTCAAACGGGACGCTGCTGACCGGGCTGAGTCCGGTCAGCTCGGCAAAGCGGTCATTCCACACTTCCAGCTCGCCCTCCGGGTTAACCAGCGCCACCCCCTGGGACAGATTATCAACGGTACGCTGCAGCAACCGGCTTTTTTGTGCCAGCGCCTGCTCGCGCCGCGCAGTCTCACTCGCCTTCAGGTCGGTAATATCGGTGTACAGGATCACAAGACCGCCATCATTGGTATGACGCTCGTTCATCTGCACCCAGCGGCCATCAGAAAGATGATATACGGTCGCCTCATCCCCCTGACCCACATGCTCTTCGGCAATTACGCCACGCTCCAGCGCAAGACGGCGCACATCATGGATGGTGATGCCCCGCTCAATACGAGTTTGCGTGCCCTGCCAATAGTCACGAAAGCGGCTGTTGAACAGCACGATACGCCGTTCGGCATCAAACAGTACAAAGGCGTCCGAGATGCTTTCGATGGCGTCAATCAGTCGCTGGTGCGCCGTGGCTGCCTCCTGATTGGCCTGCTTCAGCGCCATGTTACTGTGTTTGAGTTCTGCCAATGCCGCATTCAATGCTTCGGTGCGCTCACGCACCTGCTCGGCAAGCACTACCGAATGCTCAAACGCGGCATACGGCGCCGTACGTACTGTACTGCTGGACTCGACCCGTTCGATCAACGCCTGTTTCATGCGACGCAGCTTGGCATTGTCTTGCTCAAGCTCTGCGATACGCGCTTCCAGCTGTGCCTTTTCGAAATCAGTAGCCATGCTGCGCCCTGCCGACCACGACCCCGGTAAAGGTCTGATTGATATGCATGCCATCAAACTGCTCACCATAGGTGTTAAAGCCGATTACCTGATGCCGGGTCAGCAGTTCGGATGTCTTCTGTGCCTGCCCGGTATACTCCGCTTCCAGCCGGCGCAGAAAGCAGTCACAGCCGATGGTGATCAGCGGTTCACCCAAAGTGCTTTCAATCTGTTCAAGGCGGTGAGAAAGGTCCTGCAGCATTTCGCCAGGCTGCATGGCGGTCAAAACGATGCCGTTCTCGACGGCGCAATAGAAGGTCAGACTCAGGTCAGGATTGACCTTTTGAATTGAGCGCACGTAATACTCCTGCCCGATGCGTACGGCCAGAGGATTGAGTGCAAAAGTCTTGAAATCGAGTTGTTCGGGGTTCAGTCCCAGCAGGCGGGCATATTCCAGCGCAGCCGGCTCGGCATTCAGCTCGTATACGGTACGACTGGCGGCATCTGCACGGGTTACGATCAGCTTCTGTTCCAGACTATGCATGTGGTGCGTACTGAAGACCTCAAAGTCCAACGGCGTATTGATCATCACAACCACCGCTGCACGGGTCCGGAACTCGCCACCGGCAAATACATGGGTACCGGTCAGATGAATATCATCACCCGCCGAGCCACCAAAATTGGGGATGCTGCCCAGTGCTGAATCCAGTGTCAGCAACACCAGCTCTTCCTGACTGGATAGCCCATCCAGCAGCGTCAGGGCAAAGGTATGTCCCTTGATCGGCGCAACCTGACGCTCACGACAGCGCCCAATCAGCCGTTCCACCTGAGACTGGGCATCGGTCAGGCTGAACTTTTCCAGCTCTTCTATCAGCCCGACTTCAACGGCAAACAGATGACGATCAAAGCCGATGGCGGTGATGGTTCCCTGATCGTAGCCACGCGGTGTCAGCTCACCTGCAGTGGTACAGCCTGCCAGCTGAACCCCGCCAAAGGCATCATTGAGACTGTGCGCAAGTGCATTCAGGTCATACTCAGCCGAGCAGAAAAAAAGAACGAAACCAAGTTCAGGATGATCAAGTGCCGTGGCCAACTCCCGAGATGCCGTTTCAGGATCGCGTGCCGATGACATGGCAGAACGGACGGGACTGTGCAGTACAGGCGCGTTCATAGGGGTACACTCGCGCAGATATGGGTATACCCACATTGTAGCCAGCACTACAGGGGCGGGTAATGCTACTTGAGTACTTCAAACATCAGTAAAAGCAGCATGAAAGTAGCGGTTTTGGGCTGAACAGGCCCATGCTGCGGGAGTCTGATACCAACTGATCATCTACTCCCAAAGTACTGCTTCAAATGGCAGACAAAAAAACGCGCAGACGGCGAAGGGGAGCCGGCTGCGCGCCAGGAGTGGTACTGCAGGTTTACCAGGTCAGGACGGCACCAAAGGCCATGGTATCGTTCTTTTCGGTACCCAGAGTGGAACCACTGATTTCTGTCTGGTCGTACTCGGCAATCAGTTTCAGGTTGCTGTTCACAGTATAGAACCAGGCAACTGCTGTATTTTCGTAGGTGAAGTCGGCGCCATTGTCACCTTCGTTTTCACCATATGAAAGGGCTACACGGTTCGGGCCAAAGCTGTAGGAACCCTGCACCAGATACCCATCAAGCTCAACACTTTCATCCGCTACAAAGTTGTCGATTGCTGCCGGGTGGATACCTTCGCTCTGGAAGCCGGATGCCGTCAGTGACAGATCACCAAATTTGACGTTGGCGCCGTAGGAAACACCTGTCGAATCCACACTTGTATCGGCTACTGGGTCATCAGAGCTCTGATACAAACCACCCAGCCACGCTTTGAAGTCCAAGGAGTCGGTGTTTACTGTGTAGGTCAGTTCACCTTCAAAACGCGGTGCATCTTCTGACGAGTCAGCCGACGATTTGCTTGGATCAAAGATACCAACCGCCAGCTGGAGGCCATTGCGGGTGGGCGAACGGTACGTGATCTGTGCTTTCGGGAACGGATAGGTATAGCCACTGCCGATGTTGCCGAAGGAAACGTTGCCACCATCAATCAGACCCAATGCATCAGAAGTCTGGCCATAACCGAGCAGCAACTCGTCTGACATGATGTTGGTACGGTTGAACAGACCAAAGTCCTTACCGATCAATACCTGGCCCCAGTCACCATCGACTGTGCCGTAGAACTGACGTACATCGATGCCAGTATCGGTACCCAGAGACTCACCCCGCCCCTGATTATTGGCACGCACCACATCGGAATCATTGATGCTGACCCAGAACGATGAACGCGCACCAAGCTTCAGGTCACCTGTTTCCTTGCCGAAATTGAAACCGATCCAGTTGGGCAGGAAGCCCATTTTGACACGAGACTGCTCGCGGCCATCATTGTCACTGTGTACGTAGAAAGCGTTGATCAGGCCATCGGTCGAGAACGTTGTACCTTCCTGATCATACAGCTTGATCTCGGCCTGAGCCTGGGCCGCCATACCCAGTGCAATCATTGCAGGCAGAAGTCTGGTGGTGAATTTTTTATTGTTCATGGTTTCCCCCAAATAGAAACATCGGTCATGACATCGTGATTACGATGGGGTGATGTTCGCCCAAGGGGAGACCTTGATATATGCAACAACAGAAGGTTTTGCGCACGCTTTCAGGCGCACTACCGAGGCAGACTGAACCGTATCAATGCCGGAGTATTACGACTCTGTCTGAAGGTAGCAGAAGCAGGTGCAACATAAGAAATGCTTTATATCCAACTGATATCAATAGATTAATCGCTCAGCTGAAAGTTCAACAAAAAAGCCCTGCCGACAGAGCCGGCAGGGCTTTTTCAAACAGCGGATATCAGTGGATCAGCTTTTTTTCGGCAGTTTGAAGGTCCAGACAGAGCCACCCTGGTTCAGGTGTTTGACACGCTTGGCCACTTCACCACCCCAGAGAGGTACTGCACCACCCCAGCCGGACACAACGGAGACATACTGTTCACCATCCATCTCCCAGGTAATCGGCGAACCGACAATGCCTGAACCGGTGTTGAACTTGTACAGCATCTCGCCGGTCTTGGCATCGAATGCCATCAGGTAGCCTTCAGGATTACCGGTGAACACCAGATTGCCCTTAGTGGTCAGCACCCCACCCCAAAGCGGCGCGTAGTTCTTGTAGCGCCATACTTCCTTGCCGTTAACCGGATCGATCGCACGCAGCACACCGATATACTCTTCATTCATCGGCCTGATGGTGAAACCGGCACCCAGATAGGCAGCCCCTTTCTTGTAGGAGATCGGTTCGTTCCAGATATCCATCTCCCACTCGTTGGAGGGTACGTAGAACAGCCCGGTATCCTGGCTGTACGCCATCGGCATCCAGTTCTTGCCGCCCAGGAAAGAAGGCGCAGACACAACGGACTCACCCTGCTTGCCCTCTTTGACATCGAGCGGATTACCCGGACGGCCACCGTCCTTGTAGACCGGACGGCCTTTCTCATCCAGACCTTCGGCCCAGGTGATCTTGTCAACAAACGGGAAACCACGAATGAAGTCTCCGTTTTCACGGTTCAGGACATAGAAGAAGCCGTTACGGTCGGCAGTGGCCGCCGCCTTCACCGTTTTTCCACCCTGGGTGTAATCGAACGAGATAACCTCGTTCACGCCATCGAAGTCCCAACCGTCGTGGGGCGTGGTCTGGAAGTGCCATACAATTTTGCCGTCATCCGGATTAATTGCCAGACGCGATGAGGAGAACAGGTTATCCCCCGGACGCAGATGCGAGTTCCATGGAGCGGGGTTACCGGTACCGAAGAACAGCAAGTTGGTATCCGGATCGTAGGTACCGCCCAGCCAGGTAGCAGCACCGCCCGTTTTCCAGAGATCACCCGGCCAAGTCTGGCCCGGCTTGCCACCGGAGATGCCATTCTCAACCTTCTTGCCATCCTTCCAAACATATCCCATGTGGCCTTCCACGGTCGGACGGGTCCAGAGGATATCACCGGTTTTGGCATCATAGGCTTCAACCTTGCCCACTACGCCGAATTCGCCACCGGATACACCGGTAATGATCTTACCGTTCACGATCAGCGGTGCAGCCGTAATCGAGTAGCCTTCCTTGTAGTCGGCCACTTTCTTGATCCAGACCACCTTGCCGGTATCCTTGTTCAGGGCTACCAGCTTGGCATCCAGGGTGCCGAAAATTACCAGGTCATCATACAGACCTACACCACGGTTGATCACGTCACAGCAAGGCATGATGCCATCAGGCAGTCGGGCATTGTATTCCCACAGCTCGTCACCGGTACGGGCATCAACAGCAAACACGCGTGAATAGGAGGCCGTGACGTACATCACGCCATCTTTGACCATCGGCTGGGATTCCTGCCCACGCTGCTTCTCACCACCGAAAGACAGCGACCAGACCGGACGCAGTTCCTGAACGTTATCTGTGTTGAGTGCATCGAGCGGACTGTAGCGCTGACCCTGCAGCCCAAGGCCGTTGGTCACAATCGCGTCCGTTGTCATATGATCGGCGAGAATATCCTTGTCGGTCACACCTGCCTGCGCCAGTGTTGCAACCGACATGGCTGCAACCAGCGTGGATAGAGCGAAGCCATTACGGCAGCCAAATTTCTTCATCGCTGTCCCCTTTGAGGATTTTTGTTGTTCGGGAGAGAGCCGGGAAAATTTCCCGACCCGTACAGGCATTCTTGAATTTGACCCCGTTTGGAACAATTGAACGGGCGAAGCAGTTTTCTCCTCACTTGGTAGTAATACCCGGCTGGAGAGCCTGCATTGACTGGCCTTTGCCGCAGCCGTCAACGGCCAAAAGCCGCCTCTTCATAGGCAGGAAAGAGATGAACAACGCTGCGCTGGAACTCGACTTCACGCAGGGCGATGCTGTCAAACTCGGAAGGGATCGGCAGCTGCATCACTTCAGTCATGCTCAAGCCCTGCTCTGCGGTATCACGCAACGTTTTGTCCAGCCAGACCAGATAGGCGTCCATCTGATCAAGTGCGCGCTGATCGCTCACCATTGGCCCATGCCCTGGCAGCATCAGCTTGAATGGATACTGCCGCAGTTGTGCAATTTCGTCTCGCCACTGCTGCAGTCCTGGGGTATGTGGAGTTGTCAGGGCGCGCTGATAGAACACCATGTCAAAGGGAAACAGCACTCCGGTGCTGTGGTCAAACAGCACCAGATCAGCACCACTGTGCCCACTCATTCGGATCCACTCCAGTCGATGGCTGCCCATCTGCTGCACACCGGGTTCAAGTGTCTCGGTCGGCACCACCACTTCCGTGCCGCGCATCCAGTCCCCTACCAGCCGGTACATGTTTTCCGCAAAACTGTCGCCGTGGTTTCGAATCTGCTGCTGGGTCTCCGCCAGAGACACAATGGGAACATCTTGGAATGCCTGATTACCCAGAAAGTGATCGGGATGCTGATGGGTATTGATCACCATGCGAATGGGCTCATCCGTGACCGACTGAATCGCTTCAAGCAGCGCTTCGCCATAACGACGTGATACACCTGTATCCAGTACCAGTACCCCATCGCCGGTTGCTATGAAGGCGGTATTGACGATGTTACCACCGTTTTCAACGCTGAAGTCTTCGGTACGCCCCTCAATGAACCAGGTGTTCTCGGCCACTTCCACCGGCTTAAGCCCATAATCGAACGACGCTGCGCTGGCCGACAGAGAGACCAGCAGGCACAATAAAGCGGTTATCCGTTTCATCTGAACCTCCTAAAGTGGCCGTGTGAATTCATTACCACCGTTATCCCGCAGCCAGAGGGTATAACCGGTCGTATCTTCATCAAGATCAAAGCTGATCACCGGGTTCTCAGATACCGGCTGAGACAACTCCATACGGATCTGAACCTCGCCGGCCCCATTACGCAATTCAAGCTGCTGCAGATAAAACTCCGGAATCGCATCCACCAACCCAGTGTCCATCGGGTGGATCACACGCAATTTAAGCCGAGATCCCTCGCCTTCTGCGTTGCTGAAGCGGCGCGCCTGAACTTCCCCGAGGTGACTCTGCCAGTAAGGGTCCGCATTACCCATACTGGGCGTGGTGCAACCACCACCGGCCGCTTCGAGCTGGGCATAGCCAATATGCCAGCTGCCGCTTTTGGTCAGCACGGCCGCTCGCACTGCGGTACTCTGCTGCACCTTAATGCGCAGTGAAACGCGACCGTTGGCGTTCTTAATCGGGTAGTAGTCGAAGATATGCTGGATCGGGTTCAGGTCAGCCCAGACCACAATGCGCTCGATCTCACCGGCAAAGGCACTGGCATCGATACTGATCGGCACCTGGGCAGGGTCTTCGGCAAATGCCGGGACTTCAACTTTGATACGAGGCTCAAAGCGGTAGTCTGCATCCCCCAGAAAAATTTTCCGCGTGTAGTCCCACATCACTGAATTGAGGGGATCATCGGGAGTACCCGCCTGCAACACCCCCGTAAACAACAGAGCCAGCAGACCAACAAGGCCTGAGCGAAACATCTGCATGTGTCATTCCTCTTGTTTTTATTGTGTGAATCCTGACCGGGTTATTGCGCTTGAGTCTGGGCTGCCTGCTCCACCTGATAGAAAGACGGCGCACTGAAACGCACCCCATAACGCTCGAAGATCTGCTTCATCTGACCGCCCCTGATCATGTCGTCAAGTACCGCTTCAACGGCATACCCCAGTTGACGATCAGTCTCACGCACCGCAATACCTACATCCCACATCTGCCTGCCCATGGTCGGGAAGCTGTTTTCCGCCAGCCTGAAGCGTGGATTGCCGCCCTGCTCCAGCAACCAGTCGATCTCTGATCGCATTGCCATCACAGCTGCAACCTCACCCTGCTCCATGGCCTCAAATGCAGCACGCGGGTTGACGTAATGCCGGGTTTTGTCACGCAGTCGCCCATTCAGAGCGGATGTGAAATAGAAAGCCGGCACGGTATCAACCTCGACCCCCACCGGCTCATACTGAAACACCGCAACCGTCTTGACTGAGTCCAGCCGCTGCGAGTCATAGGCGACCTGCCAGCGCTCTTCATGATAGGGCGCCATCATGACCACGAATTCGTTGATCAAATACCCCAGTGAATCCCGTTTGTAGGCATAGGCCTTGTCATAGGGCACTCGCAGCATCACATCTGCCACGTTTTTCAGCGCAAGGGGGTTGTCTTCATCCTTGTCCAGATAGTGCCCCCGCCAGACATTGTTGCGCAGGTCATCTTCGAGCCCTTCGTCAGGCGTGATCCAGTGCAGCTGCAGATCAAGCTCCAGCTCATTCGCAATGTGGCGGGCGATATCCACATCCAGCCCGGCAGGCTTGCCCTGCTCTTCCCATGAATACGGCGGAAAATCCTTGTAGACACCGATACGAATATATCCCGAGTCGATCACGTCATCATACAAACGCGCAAAAGCCTGCTCGTTTCCGAGCAGGCCTGCCATCAGGGATATAAGCAGTGTCAGCAGCTTATTCCTCAACATACTTGGTCTCCAGCCAGGTTCTGATCGCCCAGAGCGCCTCCTGACTCAACGTATCCGCCATTTTGGGCATGTAGACGGCGCCATCACGTACCGCCCCGTTTATCACGCGGTACTTGAACCAGTCATCACCTTCAAAATCCGGGCTCAGGTAACGCAGATCCGGTGCGATACCGCCTGAAATACCGTCCAGTCCATGACAGCGAGCACAATTCTGGTTATAGGCTGAGGCACCAATCTTCACCGCCAGATCGTGGTCATCAGAAGGCGCACGATAGGGGTTGGTATCTGCCCAGTCTTCACCCAGACTGGACAGCCCTTCGGTATCCACTGCCTGAGGCGTGACATCGCCGTGCGCCAGTACCTGGCCGGAAAGTGCAGAAGCCATCAAAGTGGCAGCCAACAGGCCAGTGAGTTTGTTATGCTTGGACATGGTTGTTCACCCGTTTCTTGTTTTATCTGACAGAACGCAGCCGGGGAACAGGCCCCGACCTTGATGAGCTCATGATGAACCAGCCGTCACAGCGCCAGAATTCAACCTTGGCACCCAAAACATTGGCCTTTGGTAGTAAATTTCACAGATAACCAGTACCAGGGGTTGATTCAGTCACACCAAGGTAGTAAAACTAAAGCATAACCAATTGATTGTAAGGGATTTTTTCCCGGCAACCATGAAGAATCTCCCGCTCACATCCACCTCCATTCCCAGCTTTTCAGGGTCGACTTCCGTCGCCTGAACCCCCTCTTGCTGAACACAATGCTCTGGCAATGGCCACTCTCGAACGAGGCTGGCTGAACACCACTCAACAGGGTATTGAACTGATGAAAACAAATATAAAAGCGCCACGCCGCGCCCTGCTGGCGGGATCTGTCCAGACCGCTGTACTGGGCATCGCCATCAGCCTTGGCAGTGCCGGGGTACAGGCTGCCTCTTCCAATGTCAGCTGGGACGACATACTCAACGACCAGGCTACCCCGCAGGATGTACTTGGCTATGGCATCGGGCCCAAGGCGCAGCGTTACAGCCCGATGAGCGCCATCAATGCTGATAACATCGAGATGCTGACGCCGGCATGGTCATTTTCATTCGGGGATGAAAAGCAGCGTGGACAAGAGTCACAAGCGCTGGTGCATGACGGTGTTATCTATGTGACCGGTTCCTACTCACGCATCTTCGCCATCGACGCCCGCACCGGTAAACAGATCTGGTCCTACAGTGCACGTCTGCCGGACGATATTCGCCCCTGCTGCGATGTGGTAAACCGCGGTGCCGCCATCTTTGGTGACAAGGTATTCTTCGGCACGCTGGATGCTGCCATCGTGGCGCTGGACAAGAACACCGGTAAGGTTGTCTGGAAGCAGAAATTTGGTGATCACAGTGCCGGATATACCATGACCGGTGCTCCCACACTGGTAAAGGATCAGAAAACCGGCAAGGTACTGCTGATTCATGGCTCATCGGGTGACGAGTTTGGTGTAGTCGGCAAACTGTTCGCGCGTGACCCGAACACCGGTGAAGAGATCTGGATGCGTCCGTTCGTTGAAGGTCATATGGGTCGCCTGAATGGCAAGGAAAGTACGCCGACCGGTGACCCTCGTGCCCCCACATGGCCAGATGATCCCAACACCGAGACCGGTAAGGTCGAAGCCTGGAGCCATGGCGGCGGCGCCCCCTGGCAGAGCGCCAGCTTTGATGTCGAAACCAACACCATCATCATCGGTGCCGGCAACCCCGCCCCCTGGAACACCTGGGAGCGCACTTCACCTGGCGGCAATCCGCTGGACTATGACAACCTCTACACATCGGGACAGGTTGGCGTCGATCCCAGCACCGGCGAGGTGAAATGGTTCTATCAGCATACCCCCAATGATGCCTGGGACTTCTCCGGCAACAACGAACTGGTGCTGTTTGAATATGATGACGATGGCAAGACCGTCAAGGCCACGGCTCACGCCGACCGTAACGGCTTCTTCTATGTAGTCAACCGTGAGAACGGCAAGTTCATGCACGCCTTCCCGTTCGTTGACAACATCACTTGGGCCACCCATATCGATCCTGACACCGGGCGTCCGGCAGAAGTTGAAGGGCAGCGTCCGCCACCGCCCAAACCCGGTGAGAAAAAAGGCGAATCCATCGAGGTATCTCCTCCATTCCTCGGTGGCAAAAACTGGAACCCTATGGCCTACAGCCAAGATACCGGCCTGTTCTATATTCCGGCCAACCACTGGAAAGAGGATTACTGGACTGAAGAGGTAACCTACCAGAAAGGCGCGGCCTATCTTGGCCAGGGCTTCCGCATTCGCAAAATGTATGACGACCATGTCGGCATCCTGCGCGCCATGGACCCGGTCACCGGTGAAACGGCCTGGGAGCACAAGGAGAAGCTGCCATTGTGGGCAGGCGTTCTCACCACCAAGGGCGGACTGGTCTTTACCGGTACCGGCGATGGCTACCTGAAAGCCTTTGATGCCAAAAACGGCAAGGAGCTGTGGAAGTTCCAGACCGGTTCCGGAATCATCTCCAGCCCCATCACCTGGGAGATGGATGGTGAGCAGTACATTGGTGTCGCCTCCGGCTACGGTGGAGCCGTGCCACTCTGGGGCGGCGATATGGCCGACCTGACCAAGCCCGTACCACAGGGCGGGTCCTTCTGGGCCTTCAAGCTGCCGAAGTGGGCTAACAAGTAAACCCATGGGGCCCAAGCGGCCCCATTTTTCATGGCAGGAGATCTTCCATGCTTAAATTGATTATTCCCACGTTGGCCCTGTCATTGCCACTGACAGCCCTCGCGTGTGAACCCGCGCAAAAAGCCGAATGCCCGGGCGCCAATCTACAGGGACACAACCTGGCCGGCATGCAGCTCGATGGTATCAACCTGAGCAAAGCCAATCTGCGTTATGCCGATTTGCGCCATGCAGATCTGCGTGGTGCGAATCTTGAAGGCGCCGATCTTAGCCACGCGCTGCTCACACGGGCCAATCTGGAGAAGGCCAACCTGCGCGGTGCCAAACTGAATGAAGCCAATATGGTGGCCATTAGTGGCTGGGCCCTGTTTGCACAGGGGGCTCAATTCAAACAGGCACGGTTGGATGGGGCGGATCTGTCATTTGCCCGTCTTAGCAATGCCCGATTCGAACAGGCTACCCTCTATGCCGCCAATCTTGAAATGGCATGGATGACCAAAACCCGTTTTACAGGCAGCAATCTGCGTGATGCTGACCTGCAGGAAGCCAAGCTCAATAACGCCAACCTTGAAAACGCTGACCTGCGTGGAGCAAAACTCCGCTTTGCAACCTTTCAGAACACCTGGATGGAAGGCTGCACCGGCTGCCCCCACGACTGGATGACGCCTAAACACCCCATTGAGTAACCAGCCACATAACTGAAAGGCCGCTGCAACCTTCATCAGGTGCAGCGGCCATTATCACTTCAGAGAGCAGCCTGCCAGGGCAAGTGTAAAGCTCAAGGCAGCTCAGAGCAGCCCGGCTTGATCAAGCCACAGCGGATAGCCAGATGCACCAGCTCCGCAGTCGATCCGACCTCCAGTTTGCTCTTCAAAAGCGCACTGTGATTTGACACCGTTTTGGCACTGATACAGAGCTGGTCCGCAATGTGTTTCGGTGTAAGGCCTCGCGCCAGCATGACAAAGATCTCAAACTCACGCTGTGTCATGTTGGCCAGCCGAGGATCGCCGCCGCCCTTGCCCTGCATCGCCAGTCGCGTTGCCAGCTCATGCTCCACATAGGGCTGCCCTTGCACCACACGCTTAACAGCGTCCAGCAGAATTTCGGGCGAACTGCTCTTGGTGATATACCCCAGCGCGCCAGCATCCAGGGCCTGCTTAACCATCGGTAGCTCATCATACATGCTGAAAAACAGTACTTTTGCCGATGCATCCCGCTCCAGAATACGTTTGGCCGTTTCGATCCCACTGATATCGGGCAGGTTGATATCCAATATCACCAGGTCGGGCCGCTGTTGCAGCCAAAGCGCAAAACCATCGTGGCCACAGCCAGCCTCGATGATCTCACACCGATCCAGCATGGTTTCCAGCAAACTGGCATAGCCCTGACGTACAACCGCATGATCATCGGTCAGCAGAATTTTCATCACTGTGCGCCCCCAGGCAACGGAAGATCAAGTTTGAGCAGCAGGCCCTGCCCCACCGCCGAGGTTAATTCCAGACTGGCATTCATGTAACGAGCTCGCTCTTGCATTGAACGCAGACCCACACCAGGACGCAGCTCGGCAGGCAGCCCCTGACCATTGTCCTGCACGCGTAAGCTCAGATGATCACCACAACGGATCAGACTGATACAGACTCGTGTTGCCTGAGCATGCCGCGCCACATTATTCAACGCTTCCTGCAGCAAACGGTACAGATGAGTCGCTGACTCTTCATCCGGCAACTCCGGCAGGGTTCTGAGCAGCAACTGGCACTCAATCCCACTGCTGCGTTGCCACTGTTCCGCCAGACTGCGCAGCGACTCCTCCAGCCCCAGCGACTCCAGTATCACCGGATGCAGACTGCGAATCAGGCGCCGAAACCCCTGCTGAATCTGCTCGCAATCGCGCACGATCAAGGGTGCCGTTTTCGCCACTATGTCTGCCCGGTCCGAGGCTTTACTGAGCAGGTAGGCCTGGGCATGGATACCGGTCAGGTATTGGCCCAGATCGTCATGCAGCTCACGAGCAAGGTAGCTGCGTTCCTTTTCCTGCAGCGCCATCAGCTCACGGGTCAGACGTCGATTATCCGATTGTTCACGCTCCAGCACCTCGGCCATGCGGTTGAAGTGATCGGCAAGACGCCGCACCTCCGGCACGGAGTAGTTGCCAAGGCGGGCATTGAACTGCCCATGCTGAATACGGTCCAGTGCCTGCAGTATCTGAGCAACCGGACGCATGCCGCGGCTCACGCCCCAGCTGATCGCGGCAGACGACAGCAGCGCTGCACCGAAAAACAGCCAGAAAATCTGCAACGCCGATTCCCAGACCTCTTCCAGCTCGTCGGCCGGGTCTGCGATCAGAACCAGCACTTCCTGCTCATTGAGTGGAATGCGCCGCTCAAACAGTGGCTGATGCGCCGGCCAGACCAGCGCTGCAAACCAGTTCGGCGTTTCACCTCCACCCCAGCTTTCGGGGGTCGGTGACACACCGGCAGGCAGTACCTGCAAACTCAGGTGCCTCAGCTCCACCTGCAGCAGAGAATCCAGCTGCTCCGGATAGCGAACTGCCTGCATCAACAGCTGCTCTGCCATCCGCATGCCAGACGAAAGCTCGCGGCGTATATCAGAGCGCGCCTGATGCATCAGGGCATAGAGACTCAGCAGCAGGGCCAGCAAAAAGGCCGCTGCCACCAGCAGATTCAGTCTGACGACGGCTCGCATGGCATTCAACTTCAGCGAACGCTGAAGACTCCTTCCATGCCTTTGCCTTCAAGCCCTTTCATGAAGAAACGGTAATCACCAGGCTTGATCGGTACGAAGTAGATCTCGGCTTCGCCTGCCTGTTCGAACTCTAGCTCAGTTAGTGTCGTAGCCTTGATCTCAATGTCACCCGCTTCCACTTTGCGCAAAAAGATCGAAGTAAAAAACTCAGGTGCCTGCATGGCGTATTCCTTGAGGCCGCTGGACACCACTTTCAGGCGATAGGCCTGGCCCGTTTCCAGCTCATAGCGTGTCTGGGACATGGCGTAGTCGGTCACCTCACTCCCCAGTACCAGATCGGGCAAGGCTTCAGGGCGAGTTGTGAGATCACCAGCGGCATGGGCTGTCATGGCGGACAATGAAAGCAGTGAGCCAACGAGGCAGGTTTTCAGTCTGGACATGGGTGTTTCCTGTGTTTGGCGTAATGGTTTACACCATGTTAGGCCCCACGCTCAGGCGCAACATACTACTTCGGTACTGAATGTTTCGTACTTTCTGAATATTTCACCTCCGTCGCCGGCACCCTAAGCTGGGTCCATAACAATGATAAAGACCCGAGCAAACATCATGAAATCATTGAACCGCCTGACATTGACCGCCTGTATGGCCCTGCTGCCCTTCAGCCACACAGCCGGTGCGAGCACACTTGAGATCCAGATCGCCTACCTGGGGTTTGAAGCCGATCATGGCCCGGTGCTGTCCAATATTCTGCCAGAGCCTGCTGATGCCGGCCTGCGTGGAGCCGAGCTGGGCATCAGCGACAGCAATTCAACCGGCCGTTTCCTGAAACATCAATACAGTCTGCACAGCCTCAGCAGTCCGGACTCAGCCAGCCTGATCGCCCATGCCCAGACGCTGTACGATCAGGGCCTGAGGCTGTTTGTACTCAAACTTAATGCGAATCAGCTGCGCCAGATTGCAACACAGTTGCCCGATGATGCCGTCCTGATCAATGCCGGCAGTTCAGACAATGAGCTGCGCAGCAACGCCTGCATACCCGGCATGCTGCACACCCTTCCATCACGCGCCATGCTGACCGACGCACTTGGCCAGTGGCTGGCATCAAGGCGCTGGAGCCGATGGCTGCTGCTGGAAGGCAACCAGTCTGAAGACAAGGCCTATGCCGACTCATTGCAGCGCAGCGCAGATCGCTTTGGTGCAAAGGTCATTGAGCGCAAGAGCTGGGACTATGACACCGACCTGCGCCGGACCGCCCAGAAGGAACTGCCCCCCTTCACCCAAACCCGTGAATATGACGTTGTTCTGGTGGCCGATGAACGCGGGGATTTCGGAGAATATGTCCCCTACAACACCTGGTACCCAAGGCCGGTGGCAGGCACTCAAGGCATGAGCCCTGTTGCCTGGCACAAAGTGGTTGAGGCCTGGGGCGCCGCCCAGTTGCATAGCCGCTTCGAGAAACAGGCCGATCGCTGGATGAACAGCCTGGACTACGCCAGCTGGGCCGGTGTACGCACCTTCGCCGAAGCGGTTACCCAGACCCGCAGCACAGACCCTGCCACGCTTAAGGCTTTCATCCTGTCGCCCGAATTTCAGCTCGGGGCATTCAAGGGCCGCAAGCTGTCCTATCGCCCCTGGAGCGGCCAGTTGCGCCAGCCCATTCCGCTGGTCCACCCCCGTGCGCTGGTTTCACAATCACCGCAGGAAGGGTTTCTGCACCCGGTTACCGATCTGGACACCCTTGGCTATGACGCCAGTGAGAGTGAGTGTCAGGTTCAATAATAACGAAGGAGTTTAACGGCCATGCGTATTCTGTTCATCAAGGCAGCACTGGTTTCAGCCATGCTGGCAACCCCGTTGGCACACGCGGCAACAGCGATTGTCTCCAATGAAAAGGATGACACATTGTCATTCATTGACCTGGAAACCCTGGAAGTGACCGACACAGTATCGGTGGGGCAACGCCCACGAGGCATTATTCTGTCAAAGGACAAGTCCCGTCTTTACATCTGCGCCAGCGACTCCGATACCGTGCAGGTGATGGATCTGGCCAGCCGTACAATTATCGCCACCCTGCCCTCGGGTGAAGACCCGGAACAGTTTTCGCTGCACCCGGATGATCGCCGTCTGTACATTGCCAATGAAGACGACGCGCTGGTAACCGTGGTCGACACCGTAAGCCATGAGGTGCTGGCGCAGATCGAGGTTGGAGTCGAACCCGAAGGCATGGCCGTCAGTCCTGATGGGCGCTGGGCGGTCAATACCAGTGAAACCACCAGCATGCTGCACTGGATCGATACGGAAACCCATGAACTGGTCGACAATACGCTGGTGGATCAGCGCCCTCGCCATGTGGAATTTACCCGTGATGGCAGCATGCTGTGGGCGTCATCCGAGATCGGTGGAACCGTTTCGATCATTGATGTGGCAAGCCGTGAGATCGTCAAGAAGCTGAACTTCCAGATTCGGGGTATCCATCCCGACAAGATTCAGCCGGTCGGCGTCAAGCTGTCAGCGGATGGCCGCTTTGCCTTTGTCGCTCTGGGCCCGGCCAACCATGTTGCGGTCGTGGATGCGTCCAGCTACGAGGTGCTGGACTATCTGCTGGTCGGTCGCCGGGTCTGGCACATGGAGTTCACACCTGATCAGAAATACCTGCTGACTACCAACGGTGTCAGTGGTGATGTCTCGGTGGTTGATATCGATAAGATGAAAGTGATCAAGTCAATCAAAGTGGGCCGCTACCCCTGGGGCGTGGTCACACTGGAGTGATGAGCCGATGAGTATCGAGGCACAGGGTATCAGCTTTCGCTACGGCCACCGCCTGGCGCTGGACAATATCAGCTTCAGGCTTGAGCCGGGATGTTTCAACGCCCTGCTTGGCCCCAACGGCGCAGGCAAGAGTACGCTCTATGCCCTGCTGACTCGATTGTTTGCCCTGCAGCAGGGTGAGATTCGCATCGATGGGCTGGCGCTGAGGCAACAGCCTCGGGCTCTCATGCAGCGAATCGGGGTTGTGTTTCAGCACAGTACCCTTGATCAGGATCTGAGTGTATTGCAGAACCTGGAGTACCATGGTGCCCTGCACGGACTGTCGCCGCGCCAGGTGCGTACCGCTGCAGCCCCACTGCTGGAGCGACTGCATCTGAGTGATCGCCTGCATGACAGCATTCGCAGCCTCAATGGCGGTCACCGGCGCCGGGTTGAGATCGCCCGTGCCCTGTTGCATGAGCCCTCGGTACTGCTGCTGGATGAAGCGTCAGTCGGTCTCGATACCGCTTCTCGGCAGGCGATCAACCGCCACGTGCGCGAGCTGTGCGCAGGCAAGAACCTGACCGTACTCTGGGCCACTCATCTGATTGAAGAGATCGAGCGGGACGATCCGGTACTGATTCTGCATAAGGGACAGATACTCGCCGACAACATTGCCTCTGCAATCTGCTCCGAACATCATTGCCCCTCATTGGCAAAGGCGTTCGAGCGGATTACCGGGCTTGAGGAGCCAACGGCATGCCATTGAAAGCCTACCTGATCTGCTTTAACGGCGTGCTGAAGCGGGAGTTTTTGCGCTTTGTGCATCAACGCACCCGTTTTCTCAGTGCCTTGATCCGCCCTCTGCTGTGGCTGGTGGTCTTTGCTGCCGGCTTCAGGGCAGCGCTCGGGGTATCGATCATCCCCCCCTACCAGACCTATATCACCTACGAAACCTACATCCTGCCAGGGCTGTGTTGCATGATTCTGCTGTTCAACGGCATGCAGGGGTCACTGTCGATGGTCTATGACCGTGAGATGGGCAGCATGAAGGTGCTGCTGATGAGCCCATTGCCACGCGCCTGGCTTCTGTTTTGTAAACTGGTATCCATTGCCCTGCTGTCGCTGGCACAGGTCTATGCCTTCATCGGACTGGGCTGGCTGGTGGGGGTGGAGCCGCCGCTTTTGGGGCTGGTGGCCGTGCTGCCGGCACTGCTGCTGACCGCCTTTCTGCTGGGCGCCATCGGCCTGTTTCTGTCGTCACGGATTCGTCAGCTGGAAAACTTTGCCGGGGTGATGAACTTTGTGATTTTCCCGATGTTCTTCATGTCATCGGCACTGTATCCGCTGTGGAAGATGCGGGAGTCCAGCGAGTGGCTGTATTGGGTCTGCAGCTTCAACCCCTTTACCCACGCCGTCGAACTGGTTCGGTTTGCACTCTATCTGGAGCTGAACCAGACAGCCCTGCTGATAACACTGGCGACGACAGCCGTGTTCACGCTGCTGGCCCTGCTGGGCTTCAATCCTGAGCGTATGGCCTCGAACACCAAAGGCAAGGGCTGACGCTCAGCTGTCGGTGTCCAGCAGGTGACTCATCAGTGCCCGCAGCTTGCCGGGTTTGATCGGTTTGTTCAGCACCCGCACACCAGCATCACGAAACGCCTTGCGGGTCGGGTCACTGCGGTCGGCGGTCAGCATGACAACGGGGACAGCTGGCATCCCCTGCGCCTGCATCAATGACAGCAATTCCAGCCCGGTAGTCCCCTCTTCAAGGTGGTAATCCGCCAGAATCAACTCCACATGGCAGGCCTGTAACCGTTCCATTGCGGCTTCAAGGTCGGGCGCCAGTACAACATCACAGCCCCATCCACCCAACAGCGCCTCCATGCTGGCGAGAATGGAATGGTCATTATCCAGTACCAGAATCTGGCGACCATTGAGCACATCCGAGGGGATCGCTGCAGGCCCACTGGCAGACACGCCCAGCATTCCGCTGCTGCCACAGACCAGCGGCACCGACAGCTCGAAACACGAGCCTGCCCCCAGTCTTGAGTTGAGATTGACAGGGTGCGCCAGCATCCGCGCGATACGATCCACAATCGCCAGCCCCAGGCCGACGCCGGCCTTGCGACTGCGATGCTGACTCAAACGGCAGAATTCATCGAAGATCGCCTGTTGCTGGTCCTGCGGTATCCCGCCACCGGTATCCCATACCTGAATCAGCAGTCGATCCCCCCGTCGCCTGAACCCCAGCAGCACGCCACCTTCATCAGTGTAACGAAAGGCATTGCTGAGCAGGTTGCGCAGTATACGGGTCAGCAGTCTCAGGTCGCTGCTGATCCAGTGGCGTGAAGGGCGTGTGCGGAAGCTTAACCCGGCTTGTTGCGCAACGGGCTCAAATTCGGCCTGCAGCCCCTGCAACAGTCGCTCGACGGGAAAGCTCTGCAACTCCGGCTGTACCGCATTCTGATCCAGTCGTGAGATGTCCAGCAGATCGGTCAGCAGATGTTCGGCACCATCAAGCGCCAGATGCACCCGGTCGACCAGCTCCGATTCGCTCGTCGGCAGGCTGCGCTCCTGCAAGGCCGCTACCAGTAAACGTGCGGCATTCAGCGGCTGCAGCAGGTCGTGGCTGGCAGCGGCCAGGTACTTATCCTTGCTGAGGTTGGCCGCCTCTGCAGCCTCTTTGGCCAGCTGCATTTCGTGCTCGGCCTGCTGGCGAATACTGACCTCATGCCAGAGCCGGTCATTGAGACTGACCAGCTCACGGGTGCGTTCACCGACGCGTTGTTCCAACTCCTCGTTGAGGCTTCTCATCCGCTGCTGCACGCGCTTGCGTTCGGTAATGTCGGCCACAAAAGCTTCAATAATGGCGCCATCCGACTCCTGTCGCAGCAGGATATTCATCGAAACCTCTACTGGGCTGCCATCAGTTCGACGCAGGCGGGTTTCATACAGAAACAACTGGCCGGTCTGCGTCAGCTGTTGGCAGATGCGGTCAAGCTCTTGCGGGTCGAACAGCAGATCATCTGCCAGATTGACCTTATGTTCCATCTGCACCGGGTCCGAGTAGCCACAGATACGCGCCAGCGCACGGTTGGAACGGGTCAGACTGCCATCAAGCTTGGCCTGAAAGATGCCATGCAGGGCATTCTCGAACAGCCACTTGTAGCGGTTGCGCTCCGCTTCCAGCTCTTCGACCTTATTCAGTAGTTCGGGGTAGTAACTCTTGCGCGCTGAATGGCCACCAAGACCAATCAGGTCTTCAAACGTAAGACCACTCTCGTCAGAGGGCTTCTTCATACACGGCCTCAACATCACGCCGGTTGGACTTGCGCGGGTTGGTCAGAATACAGGGGTCTTTTAGTGCGTTCTCGCTTAACCAGGGAATATCGGTCAGATGCACTCCCTGCTCGGCCAGCTTTTGATATAGGCCAACTTCACGCTTGAGTGAGATCACGTGCTGCATCAAGCGACGCTTGACCTGAGACTGGCTCAAACCACGCGTATCGATCCCCATGGTTTCTGCGACAATACGGAAGCGGTCCGTGGCGGCATCGTAGTTAAAGTCGATTACGTGCTCCAGCAACATGGCGTTGCAGAGGCCATGAGGCAGGTCCAGATAGCCGCCCAGGCTGTGTGACATCGCGTGCACGGCGCCCAGTATCGCATTGGAAAACGCCAGACCTGCCTTCATTGATCCCAGCATTACCTGTTCACGCAGGTGGCTGTCATCAGGCTGTTCTACCAATAGCGCCAGATGACCGTTGATCAGCCGGATGGCATCCAGTGCATGCATATCAGTCAGCGCACCACTGCCGGTGGATACAAACGCTTCAATGGCATGTACCAGTGCATCCACGCCGGTGCAGGCGGTCAGGAAGGCATCCATGGTGCGGGTGGTATCAGGGTCAATCAGCGCCACATCCGGCACCACGGATTTGCTGACGATGGAGAACTTGAAGCGCTCCTGTTGATTGGAAATGATCGCGAACTGTGACACATCCGCTGAAGTACCGGCGGTGGTGGGGATGAAGATCAGCGGCGGAATCGGGCTCTGAATGCGGTCGATCCCCTCAAACTCAAGAATGCTGCGGCCATGGGCACTGACAATGCCGATCCCTTTGGCGCAGTCCATCGGGCTGCCGCCGCCAACGGCGACAATCACGTTACAGCCCTGCTCGGCATAGATTTCGGCACCGCGCATCACCTGCTCAACCCGTGGGTTGGGGGATACCTCGGTGAAACGAACACAGCCGATACCCTGTTCAAGCAACAGAGACTCGATTTCAGCCACCCAGCCCGCCTGTTCAACGCCGGGGTCAGACACCAGCAGTACCTTGCGTGCGCCAAAGGTAACCGCGTAGTTGGCAACGGTCTTGCGAGCACCACTGCCAAAAATAATCTCGGGTGAAACAAACTTGCGAAGGCGGGAAATTTCACTCATGGGCGTGACCTGTTGCCGCACCGGTCAAACCGGTGTCTGATAATTATTATGTAATCGCGCCATTATACCCACCTGAGCGGGTACAGGTAGTGTACAAACGGCTACAAAAAAACCACAAAATTGCACAAGCTGTCATGTCCCTACAACTTTCGCATTAAGTACCATAGTGGCCAATAATTCTCGCCAAGGCAGCAGATCAATGCTGCCACAATTGCAGGATAATTGTTGCCATGGAACAGTCATCTCCCCTTTATCAACATGTCGTGATTGTCGGCGGCGGCGCCGGCGGGCTTGAGCTTGCAACCCGCTTGGCCCGCAAGTACAGCCGCAAGGGCCTCAAGGTCACACTCGTGGACCGTGAGCCAACGCATATCTGGAAGCCTCTGCTGCATGAAGTGGCAACTGGGTCGCTGGATGCCGGCCTCGATGAGTTGAGCTACAACGCTCAGGGCCGCAGCGCCGGTTTCAAATTTCAGATTGGCCAGATGCAGTCACTGGATCGAGAGCAGCGTTGCATTCACCTTGCCCCCGTATGCGGGCAGGACGGCCAGATGATTCTGCCCGGCCGCGAGCTGTATTACGACTACCTGGTGATGGCCGTAGGCAGCGTAACCAACGATTTTGGCGTCGAGGGCGTGGCCGACCACTGTACCTTTCTCGACAGCCGTGAACAGGCCGAGCAGTTTCGCCATACACTGCTTGAGTCATGGCTCAAGACCAGCAACACGCCGGATGCACGCCTGCGCATCGCGATTGTCGGCGCCGGTGCCACCGGTGTTGAGCTGTCGGCCGAACTGTTCAATACCGCACGCGAACTCAGCGCCTATGGTCTGTCAAAACTGGACCGGCAGCGGCTGGAAGTGATTCTGGTTGAAGCAGGCCCGAGCATACTCCCGGCCTTGCCGCCCCGAATCTCTTCGGCAGCCCGTCATGAACTGGAAAAACTGGGAGTCAGTGTCCGCGAAAACACCAAGGTTGCTTCTGTAAACGAGAAGGGGCTGGTCACCGATACCGGTGAAGTGATCGAGGCGGAGCTGAAAGTCTGGGCCGCCGGTATCCGCGCACCGGACTTCATGCAGTCGCTGGACGGGCTGGAGTGCAATCGCCTCAATCAGCTGGTGGTGCAGCCGGATCTTCGTACCACCGAGGACAAGCGCATTTTTGCCCTCGGTGACTGCGCTGCCTGTGCACGTACGGACGGCAACGGCAATGTGCCGCCCCGTGCTCAGGCAGCGCACCAGATGGCCAGCTTTCTGTATCGCCACTTCCGCAAAATTCTGCGTGAAGAGGCCCTGCCGGCCTATGAGTACAAGGACTATGGCTCGCTGGTATCGCTCAGCCGATTCAGCACCGTCGGCAGCCTGATGGGCAACCTGTCCAAGGGCAGCCTTATGGTTGAAGGACGCCTTGCGCGGCTGGTCTATGTCTCGCTCTACCGGCTGCACCAGCTGGCAATACACGGTTACATCAAAACGTTTCTGATCACGCTGGTTGATCGCATCAACCGGGTGATCCGTCCCAGACTCAAGCTGCACTGAGCGAGAGGGAGCCATCAGCACTGAGCCTTGCCGACCATTGGTCGGCTTTTTTTATCTCGGGCAAACCGAAATTTCTGCTACGCTTAACAACGGTTGTTAACGGATTCGGATCACAACGCTCATGCTGACACCCTCCTTGACCCGCCCGTTGGTGATGGCTGTTTTCATTGCAGATGCCTACTCGTTGGCACTGCATTGGATATACGACCACGACCTGCTGGACCGTGAGCCGGTCGATCCGGATCAGCTACACGCACCCTTGAGCCACTGGCACGGCAACAAGCAGGCAGGAGACCTGACCCATTATGGTGATCAGGCCTGGCACCTTTATCAGTTTCTGCAGCAACACAACCAGTTCAATGCTATGGCCTACCGCAATAGCTGGGCTCGCTTCATGCGGCATTACACCGGCTATATCGACAAGGCCAGTGCCATGACGCTGCAGAATATCAGTCAGGGAATTGAGCCCGCCGGCTCTGAATCCACAGAGCTGTCGGTCACTGGCCGGGTCGTGTGCTTACTGCCCTTTGTCAGTAACAAGCACGCCTTTCTGGAGCAGGCCCAGGCCCTGGCTGCCATAACACACAACTCACCCTCAACACTGGCGACAACCGAGTATCTGGCACGTGTTCTTCTGGACTGTCTGGGCGGTATTCCCGCTGAGGAGGCACTGGAGCGAGAGCTTCACAGCCTGCCCCCCGCGCTGCAACAACTGGTGGCAATGGGGCGTGATTCAGCGGCCGACGACACACGTCAGGCGCTGCGTCGATTTGGTATCGCCTGTGATTTGCAGCACGGGTTGCCCGGTGTTGCTCACCTGCTGTGCCGTTACCGTTCTGTGCCTGAGATGCTGCAGCAAAACGCCCTGGCCGGAGGTGACTCCAGTGCCCGTGCAATGATTACTGCCGCCATCATGACTGCACAGGCAGAATCACCTGAACTGCCGCCACACTGGCTACCCGGTTGCTGGCCAGAGACGGCCATCTGATTATTCTGAAAATTCGGAACTTTCAGAATAATGTCAATAAATTACAACAGTATTACAGTTGATTAGTTGAAACCCTGCCCCCAGGTGTTTATGATCCACGCCTTTGTTTTATCCGCACCAAACCATTCCCATGATTTTTGTCACAGGTTGACTACTTTTAAGTAAGCGACCTATTGATCTGAGGCAGACCGGCTATTCGCCAAAGTTGCAACTGGCAACTTGGGCAGGCAGGTACAGATACCATCCGGAGTGATTGGTCGACCCTGTAAAACACCGGGAGCTGCACCGCCATGAGAAACAATCTTCCTGTCACGCAAAAAGAACGGCGTTTCGGCAGCGACGAAAAACTGGTATCCACCACCGACCTCGATGGCAACATCCTTCACTGCAACGATGTGTTTGTGAAGATCAGTGGCTACTCGCGTGAAGAGCTGGTCGGCCAGCCGCACAATCTGGTGCGCCACCCCGATATGCCCGAAGCGGCCTTCAAGGTCCTCTGGGACACCATCCGAGCAGGCAAACCCTGGATGGGGCTGGTCAAAAACCGCTGCAAGAACGGCGATCATTACTGGGTGAACGCCTACGTCACACCCATTACCGAGCATGGAAAGGTTATCGGCTTCGAGTCGGTACGTGTCTGCCCGGAGCGAACGGATGTTGCCCGTGCTGAAAAGATCTACGGTCTGATCAATCGCGGCAAGTCGATCAGCAACTTCAGTATTCCCTGGGACTGGGTCATTTTTGTTGTGGCTCTGGTTTTAGCCGGCGTACTGGGCAATCAGGTTTCCCCCATGCTGGGCGGGGCACTTTTTGCCGTGGTCGCCGCAGCACTGCTGGCCAATCAACAGATACAGCGCCAGCGCCGCCTGGATCGATTGCTCAATATGATGCCTTCTGCCTTCAAGCACCCGGTCGCGACAGCAACCTACACCGACAGCACTGGCAGCCTGGGTGATCTTGAAGTGGCTATCAAGAGCGAACAGTCGCACTTGGACACCGTACTCACCCGTATCGATGACGCCGCTCTCAGCGTAGCCGACAAGGCCCGCAGCGGGCTGGAGATGTCACAGGAATCCTGTGCTGCCATGCGCCGCCAGCAGGAAGAGACCGAAAAAGTGGCTGCCGCCATGCACCAGATGGCCTCCACCATTGCAGAGGTCTCCGGCCACGTACAGGAAACCGCATCGCAGGCCGAGCGTTCCAATACCACAGCAGTGAAAGGGCGTGAACTGGCCAGCACCACCAGTCAGTCGATCGCCCACCTGAGCCAGACGGTTAACCATATCGCTTCCTCGGTTCAGGACCTGGTTGAACAGACCGGCAAGATTGCCGATGCCGCCCGCATCATTGAAGAGATCGCAGACCAGACCAACCTGCTGGCACTCAACGCCGCCATTGAAGCGGCCCGCGCCGGCGAGCACGGTCGCGGCTTTGCCGTGGTCGCCGATGAAGTACGCCAGCTTGCCATGCGCACTCAGGCCTCAACCCGCGATATTCATCAGATTGTCGATGGACTGGGCTCACGTGCCGACCACGCCATCAGGGCCGCACACGAAGGGCAGGAAGAAGCCGATGCCGGCCTGGCGCAGGTACAGGAAGCCGAACAGATGCTGAACGAAATCTCCGGCATGATGAGCACCATCGCCAACATGTCGATGCAGATGGCTGCCGCAGTCGAAGAGCAGGCCCAGGTCTCTGAAGGCGTCAACGCTCAGGTTGCCAGTATTTCGGCACTTTCAAGCGAAAGCCTGTTCAAGGCCGATGAAGCCGCAGGCACCACCCGCGAGCTTCAGTCGGTATCCGCTGACATGCATGAGCTGGTCAGCGGTTTCAAACGCTAAACCAGAATCATCACCACACAGGCAGCGGTCAACAACCCCATCACTGCGTTGAACCGTTGCCAATGACGAGGCGTGCTCAACAGCCGCCCAAGTGCAACACCAAACCCGGCCCAGAGGGAAATGGCCGGGATATTCACCAACGCCATAACCGCAATCAGTACCAGAGCTGACGCCACAAAGGCGTCCCCCGCCAACGTGAACGAAGCCACCCCCGAGATCGACATGATCCATGCTTTGGGGTTGGCGAACTGAAAGGCTGCTGCCTGCCACAGTCGCAGCGGCCTGCGCTCTACAGCGCAGTCCACCTCAGGTGCGGGAGCCGTCGCGATACGCCAGGCCAGCCAGAGCAGATAAACGCTGCCTACTACCTTCAGCGCCAGCTGCATCGCCGGCCAACGCTCAAACATTGCTCCCAGCCCCATGGCCACCGCTGCCATCAGCCCTATACACCCCAGTGTGACACCCATTATGTGCGGCACCGTGCGGCGAAATCCAAAATTCGCGCCCGACGCCGTCAACATCATGTTGTTGGGCCCTGGTGTCACTGACATGCTGAATGCAAACAGCATGGCAGGCCCCAGCAGCGCGGTCAGTTCTGCGGCTTCCTGTGTCATCACTAACGCCTCGATTGTATGGGTACAATTTCACAAAATCGATTCAATTACTCTCACTGAATCCATACAATAGACGTTAGACCCTTGCATTTATGCGAGCAATGTTTACTTTGTCACCTATACAATCAATTGTACCCCTGACAAATGGAGCCCGTATGGACCTGCATGAGCGCGCCCGCGCCCGCTGCCACTGGCTGCCCGACCTGACAGGCCGGACCGGCGCACGTTACCAGGTACTGGTCGATCAGCTGGCGGCCGATATCGCCAGCGGCCAACTCAAGCCGGGTGATCGCCTTCCACCGCAACGCCTGCTGGCTGATGCACTTGAGGTCACCATCGGTACCATCACGCGTGCCTATCGTGAAGCCGAGCGCCGTGGCTTGGTTGAAGCACGCGTGGGCAGTGGCACGCGAGTGAAGGGAACGACCGAACAACCGCCTGACTTTCACCATCTTTCGCGCGCCGGCCATGACAGCATTGATCTGTCACTGAGCATCCCGATTCCCAATCCGCTGCGGCAGCAACAGCTGGCCACCATTTTGCAACAGATTGCCAGCTTGCCCACAGCTATCGAATCCGCCCTTACCTATCAGCCTGAACAAGGCAGTCCGTTGCAGCGTGAGCAACTCTGCCAATGGCTCAACGCTCAGGGGCTTATGCTGCTGCCTGAAGAGGTCATCCTCACCGAGGGCGGGCAACATGCTGACTTTCTGGCTTTACAGGCATTGATAAAACCGGGTGAAGCGGTGGCCTCTGCTGCCCTTACCTACCCAGGCATGATCGCGGCGGCACGTCAGCTTGGGCTGAAACACATCCCTGTACCCATGGATCGGGAGGGCATACGGCCCGAGGCCCTGGAGCGGCTGTGCCAGCAGCAGCGCATCCGCCTGCTCTACCTGATGCCCGAGTACAACAATCCCACTGGCCTGAGCATGAGCCAGCAGCGACGTGAGGCCATCGTCGAGGTCGCACGACGCCATGACATGCTGCTACTGGAAGACGGTGTGCAATTTGTTACCCCTGACTTGAGAGGAACGCCGTTGTTTGAACTGGCACCTGAGCGAGCACTTTACATCTTCAGTGCATCCAAGTTGCTGTCAGGAGGTCTGCGATTCGGTGCATTGCGTGCTCCTTCCAATTTGATGCCCCAGCTACGGGTAGCATTGCGTGCACAATGCTGGTCATCACCGGGGCTGATGGGAGCCGTCACCTGTCAGTGGCTGGCAAAGGGACATGCCGACCCGCTGCTGCACTGGCACTGGGATGAAGTACGGACACGCCAGAAACTGCTGCATGAGGTATTGGGGCAGTACAACCTGAGCTCCCACCCCTGTGGTTTTCATGGTTGGCTCCAGCTGCCGGAACCCTGGCGTGCAGCTGATTTTGTCAACCTTGCCGATAGCAGAGGTGTTACGCTAATTGCCGCAGAACCTTTTTGTGTCGGCACTCAGCCCGCACCTCAGGCTGTGCGCATCTGTGTAACGCCCCCCGCCAGCCGTGAGCGGCTGCATGAGGGATTGGAGCGACTTGCACAACTGCTTCATGACGAGCCTCCGCTGATGCCCCCGCTGCTGTAAATGCAGAGTTGATATCAGCTGTTATACTGAACCTGTTCCGACAAGGAGGGAAACAATGATGAGTGTTGAAGTGAGCGGCCTGTTCGGCCTTATCGTTCTGGTACTCAACGTCATGGCCATCGTGAAAACCATCCAGAGCCCTGCCACCACCATGGCAAAGGTGGTCTGGATTGTCGTGATTCTGCTGCTGCCTGTGCTTGGCCTGATTCTGTGGTTCTTGCTTGGCCCCAGGGGCTGAAACGGTTCTGACTCCCATAAACATGTTGTGCATTGCAGGTACTGCACCGCCTTATGCGGTACAGCACCTGAAATAGCGCAGCCAAACTCTTGCGGATATCGATTACTGCTGCTTCTGAGCTTGGTACTCACGAGCGATTTTACGCAGTTCTGCCAGGGCCGCAGCGGCATTTATGTCGAGGTCCGCAACACTGTCGATCCACGCCTGATCCATGCCTTCGGACAGCTTCAGGAAGTCCTGAGTAAACGGGGCATTTTGGTCATGCTCGACAATGGTAACGCCCTGCTCTCGCGCGAATTCCAGACCTTCATAGTCGGTTTCTTCCCAGGCCTTGCCAGCCAGTGCAGACAGCTTTTCACCGGACACGCTCATGATCGCTTCACGGTCTTTCGGGTCCAGATCAGCCAGGAAGTCCGGGTTGATGAAGATTGAAAATGTACCCATGTACATCCCGCCGGGGATTGTGGTCAGATACTTTGTCACTTCCGCCAGACGCTGTGCTTTCTGCTGTCCCACAGGCAGCAGAGTGCCGTCCACCACGCCCTGCTGCATCATTTCGTACAGCTTTGTGGCGGGCGCCGATACCGGCGCAGCCTGAAGCCGCTCGGCAATATCGGCCTGTACACCACCACCGATACGGATCTTCTTGCCCTTGATATCGTCAATACGCTCAATGGGAATGGTCGTCATCAGCTGGCCCGGCCCGTGAGTGAACATCCCCACCACCTCAAGCCCCGAGAACTCATCTGCAGACTGAAAGTATTTTTGCTGTACACGCCAAAGCGCAACGGAGGCCGCCTCGGCACCCACCCCCATACCCGGCTGCTCTGCCACCATGGGCAGCCTGAAGCGTCCTGGCACATAACCGTGATAGCTGAAACCGGCATCAATGACGCCGTCTTCAACCAGCTGGAAATAGGACTTCGGATGCCCCACATCGTATTCAATCTTTACCTTTACCCGCCCTTCTGTGGCCTCTTCAACCCACTTCGCCCAAGTCGGCCAAACAACGGAATTCTGTACAGATGTTGGGGGCAACCAGGTACCGACGACCATGGTTGTTTCCGCATTCACCACGCCGGAGCACCCAAGGCCTGCAATCAAGGAAAGGCCCACACCATATTTTTTTATTGTCTTAAGCATTGTGTTTCCTTTTTATTTTGGTTTTTTATTGAAAGATCCACTTTCAAATAGCTCAATGAGTTGAGCCAACTCTTCCCGCATACTCTTTTCTGAATTATGCGAGAAATTATTCTTTATGAGCTGCTTTGTTCTAATAACGGATTCGGTTGGTAACAAGGCAAGCTCCTCTGCACTGTTCATTGCAGTATTGAAGGCTTCGCCATCCTCACACAGCTCGTTTACAAAACCCTTTTCACAGAAACGATCCGCTTTCCAGGTTCGGCCAAGGACAAGCAACTCCGTTGCAATACAGTGAGTTGAGAAGTTTGGAATAATGAATGTTGCCGCAAACTCAGGACACAGCCCAAGGCTCGTAAACGGCATTTTGAAGAAGCTGCTTCGTCCTGCATAAACCAGATCGCAATGCAAAAGCAGCGTCACACCAATACCGACTGCAAAACCTTCAACAGCCGCAATTATTGGTTTTTTGCATTGACTCATCCTGAGCATGAATTGAAATACGGGATGCGATTCATCCTGTATTGGATTATTAATAAAATCCTCAACATCGTGACCGCTGCAAAAATATTCTTCATGCCCGGTAATCACGATTGATTTTATTTCGGCATTTTTTTCTGCCTGATCTAAAAATTCCGAAAGTAATATATATGCATTAATATCCAGTGCATTCTTTCTGGCAGGATTAACGATTCTGATCACCATCACAGAGCCGTGCACATCCCTGCGGACACAAGGTTCGGGTCGCATATCAGGTTCCTTTGTGTTCAGCATCTGGAACCTGACCGGCTCCAGATGCGATTACGTCAGGCTAGAAATCCGAGAACTGTTGACGCAGTGCTCGTTTCAGAAGCTTTCCGGACGTGTTCTTGGGCAACTGCTGCACGAAATGCACGTGCTTGGGTACCTTGAAGGGCGCCAGATTTTCTCTGGCATGACGGATCAAGCTCTCCGCATTCGGATCGGCCTCAGGTCGCAGCACGACAACCGCTGCAATGGCTTCAATCCATTTTTCATCTGGCACGCCAATCACCGCCACTTCATCGACGTCAGGGTGCGTGTAAAGCGCCTCCTCAACGTCTCGGCTGGCAACCAGCACCCCACCGGTATTCACGATGTCCTTGATGCGATCCACAATCCAGATGTAGCCCTCCTCATCGCGATAACCGAGATCACCCGAGTGGAACCAGCCACCGGCAAAGGCTTCCTCGGTTTGCTCGGGCTTGTCCCAGTACCCAACCATCAATTGTGGCGACCGGTGCACCAGCTCACCCTGTTGCCCTGGCACACACTCCTCGCCGGTCGCAGGGTCAACAATCCGTGTTTCAACATTGAAAATGGGACGACCGCAGGATGCGGGCCGCTCGGCATGTTCATCCGGCGCCAGTACCGTAGCCAGGGGTGCAATTTCACTTTGCCCGTAGCAGTTATAAAGCCCGGAGTCGGGCAGACGCTCAGCCAGCTCTTTCACGATGGGCTCAGGCATGATGGATGCGCCGTAATACAGTTTCTGCAAATGCTGCAGCTCTGATTCGACAAACTGCGGATGGCGCAGCAACGCGATCCAAACGGTGGGTGGTGCAAAGAAGCTGTTCAACCGCTTCTGTTTCAGCTGCTGCAATATCAGCTCGGGGGTCGGTGTATCCAGCAGGCAGGTGTAGGCACCCGATAGCAGCGCCGGCATGGTAAACACATGCATTTGCGCGGAATGATACAGCGGCAGTGCCGCCAGACAGCGGTCGGTCTTCTTGATATCCAGATGCAACAGGCAGCTTACATATTCAGCCATCAGGGAGCGGTGAGTGTGCATCGCGCCTTTTGGATCTGACGTTGTACCGGAGGTGTACAAAATCTGGACCACGTCATTCTCATCCAGTGCAAGCTCCGGCGAATGCTCACTTCCGGCACCCTGTGCAACCATCAGCACATCGGTTTTACCTTCCACCCTGGCGTTACTGTGCAAACTGCCTTGCATGCTCAGGTTCAGCTGATCGCATACAGCATCGATGTGCCCCTTGAGGCTGTCGTCTGCAAACAGGGCACGTGCACCCGATTGCGTCAGGACATACACCAGCTCACGTTCGGTCAGTGAAAAATTCACGGGCACATGGATCAGACCCGCACGGGTGCAAGCAAGCCAGAGAATCAGGTAGGCATCAGAGTTTTTGCCATACGCCGCAACACGGTCCCCCTTGTTAAGCCCCTGCGCCAGCATGTGGTTTGCGACTTTATTGACGGCCGCGTTCAGCTCACGATAGGACCAGCAACGGTCCGCATACTCCAGGGCTATCTGCTGAGGATGCTGCACGGCAGCCCTGTGCAGAGCATCCCCGATGGTATTGCGATTGGCACGATCAATCTGCTTTTGGGTTTGAGCTTCCGAATTCATATTCACCTCTCGTTATTATTTTTTTACCCAGGCATTTAAACCCGCTCAGTTACGCAACGGGCGACCTGTTTCCAGCAAGGCCTGCATACGCTGAACGGACTCGGGGTACTGCAGCAACGCCAGATTGCAGCGCCGCTCATGGTCAGCAAAGCGATCAAACCAGCCGGGCTCACTTGCCAGGTTCAACAGGTCAAGCAGATGCTGTTCAAGTACCGCTTGATAGCCCCCAACAGCAAGTGGTTTGGCTGGTACGCAGTGCTGCAGCGCCGACAGCGTTGGCTGCCTGTGTTCGGGCGCATCGCGCAACTGCCTGCACAGCGCCAGCGCATCCGACAACAAGCGATCACGGTTCATGCTGATGCCATCACTGTCGCGCAGAAAGCCCCATTGACGCGCCTGCAGCGCCGAAGCGGTGACAGAGGCCTCACGGATCAATGTAAATGTATGCTGGATTGCCTCTGAACCACCGAACCGCTCTGCACTGCGGGCCAACAATTCACGACATCCGCCCCATCCCGGAACAATGCCGACGCTGTTTTCCACCAGCCCCAGCTGTGACTCGGCATGCGCCTGCACGGCATGACAGTGAAACATCAATTCAAGCCCCCCGCCGAGCGCTTTGCCCGCCACGGCGGCAACAACCGGAACAGGTGCCTGGCGAATGGCCATGAACAGCTGCTGCCCGCGACGGATATAGCGATCAATGGCACCTTCCTGAGTTGTCATGGCGACAAACTCCTTAAGGTCAGCACCCGCAGCAAAAATGCCACTGGCACTGTACAGCACCAGCCCTTTATCAGCGGCAATGGCTTCGGCCAGGGCTGTTTCAATCTCATCCAGCAGCACGCTGCTGAGAGCATTCACCTTGTGGCTGAACTCAAGACACCAGATATCCTGGTCCAAGTCCCGCAGCACACTGCGTTCGAACGCATGAATGGCTGGGCGGGCCACAATGCTCTGCCAGTCAATGATCCCTGCATCTCTGGAGATCGGACGGTACTGACCCTGCCAGTCCAGCTGTTCGGCATTTTTGTAGCAAGGTTGCCCAGACGCATTACGGACAAACGTCGAAAGGGACCGACCTTCATCCTGCACACGTGCAGCAAACGCACTGACCCCGATTCGATCCAACAACTCAAACGGGCCGAATAGCCAGTTGTAGCCCAGTCGCATGGCGGCGTCGATCGCATCAATTGCATCGGCTACGTCCGGCACCAGCCGCGTGGCGTAGTCCAGCACCCGTGACAGCACTCGCCAGGCATAAAGCCCCCCCTGATCATCGCTGGCCAGTAATTCGCTGATTTGCCCAGACTTCAACCCAGCGGATTGAAGCGTTACAGGTTCCGGTGCCCGGTGTTCCAGTGCGACCAGATCAAGCACTTCACGCTGTTTGCGGCCATCAGAATCCGTGAACTGTCGATAGAACCCCTGCAGAACTCTGCCCTTGCGACCGTGCCAGCCCTTAGCCAGCATATGTTCAATCACAGGCACAGCACCGGCGTATGTCTGGAACGGATCATCCTCTTCCAGCAGGCGTGCCAGACTCGCTGTCACTTCAGGCATGAGATCGATTCCGACTAGGTCCCAAAGCCCGAAAATGCCGGTTTTCGGGAATCCGCACACCTGCATCACTGCATCGGCGTCCTCAACACTCAACCCCATCGCGATGGCTTCCTGCAACGCAACCTGCATCCAGTAGACACCCAATCGGTTGGCGATAAAGCCCGGACGGTCATTGCAGTGAATCACCGTTTTACCCATGCCATGATCGATGAATAATCGCACCCGTTCCGCCACCTCCGGGCGCGTATCCTCAGAGCTGACAAGCTCCAGCAAGCGCATGTAGCGTGGCGGGTTGAAAAAATGGGTTACCACAAAGTGCTCACGCAGGCTTTGAGGCATCCCCTCCATCAGGGTTGCCAAGGGGATCGTGGAGGTGTTGGACGAAACAATCGCATCGGGTGCACGCACCGCTTCGATCCGTCGATACAGGTCCTGTTTGACATCAAGGCGCTCAACCACCACCTCAACAATCCAGTCAGCGTCTTTCAGCCTGTAGAGATCATCCTCCGTATTGCCGACCTGCACGCGCTCTGCGACCGTAGTGTCCATAAAAGCGCCTGCAGCACCGGCCTTGAGCATTCTTTCAACGGCACCCGCCGCAATTGCATTGCGCTCGGCGGCAGGCGCGTCTGGAGCGACATCTCTTGGCGGAATATCAAGCAACAGTACGTCAGCACCTGCATTGGCGGCCTGAGCAGCAATGCCAGCGCCCATAACACCGGCACCGATCACGGCAACCCTGCGGACAGGTTTTGATGTGTGCTGGTTACCCATTTTCACCCCTCCAGTCGCTCGATAATCAACGCAATACCCTGACCACCGCCGATGCACATGGTAATCAGCGCTCGGCGTTTACCCTGACGCTCCAGTTCATACAGTGCCTTGAGCGTAATGATGGAGCCGGTGGCTCCCACCGGGTGTCCATGTGCAATCGCACCACCATTGACGTTCACACGTGACGGATCGAACTCAAGACTTTGCGCAACCGCCATTGCCTGCGCTGCAAATGCCTCGTTGGATTCGATCAGGTCAATGTCAGTGATGGAGAGCCCGGCCTGTTGCAGAGCCTTTTTGACTGCCGGAATCGGCCCCAGTCCCATCAAGTGAGGCTCCACTCCCGCAAAGGCATAACTGACAAAACGCGCCCTGGCCTTAAGCCCACGCTGCTCCGCTTCCTGAGCTGATGTCATAACCAGTGCAGCCGCGCCATCGTTAATGCCCGATGCGTTACCCGCCGTGACAATACCATCCTTTTTAAAGGCCGGACGCAGCTGCTGCAGACCAGCAAAGTCCACATCAGGGCGAACATGCTCATCAATGAAAAACGGCAGGGTTTCGCGGCCCTTTCGCACGGGTACCGGGACGATTTGATCGGTGAGGTAACCAGCGTCAATGGCCGCCGCAGCCTTGTGGTGGCTGTCACAGGCATATTGATCCAGCTGCTCTCGGGTAAACCCATACTGCTGCGCGATATTTTCTGCCGTGATCCCCATATGGCCACTGTCGAAGGGATCACTCAGAATGCCGACTGTCATATCCAGTGCAGGAGCATCCCCCATACGCTGCCCAAAGCGCATTTTCGGCAACAGATAGGCACCCTGGCTCATGCTTTCAGCCCCACCGGCCAGGGCAATACGACTGGCACCGGACTGGATCATTTGCGCCGCCGAAATCAGGGACTGAACGGACGAGCCACACAGGCGGTTGACGTTCAATGCAGCCGAGCTGTCCGGCAAACCACAGTTGCGCGCAATATGACGTGACAGGTAGGCATCCTGCGGGCTCGTTGTGATGATATGTCCAAACACGGCGTGATCGATCTCGCCGGCATCAACTCCGGCACGTTCAATGGCTGCGCGGCCTGCAAAAGTACCCAGTTCGGCCGGTGTATAGGCTGCAAGGCTGCCACCAAAGCCGCCTATTGCCGTTCGGGCTCCGGCAACGATCACTACATCCTGCAACATGAGAGTCTCGCTCATCATTAAATCCTCTTATTGTTCTGTCAGGCCACACGGCCAAGCATGTCGCGCGCAATCACTTCCTTCATGATTTCGGAAGTACCGGCATAAATGGTCTGGATGCGCGCATCCACGTAGAAGCGCGAAATGGGGTATTCCAGTGTGTAGCCATAACCGCCGAACAGTTGCAGGCAGCGATCGATGCTGCTGCACTGCATCTCGCTGAGCATCAGCTTCAGCGTTGCGGCATCGACAGGGCTCATCTGCCCTGCTCTGTATCGCTGCAGGCACTGGTTGAAATAGGCACGCCCCATTTCCAGCTCGGCACGCACCTGTGCCAGCGTGAAGCGTGAGTTCTGGAAATCAGCGATGCGCTGACCAAACGCATGACGTTCCTGCACGTATTCCAGCGTCAGCTGCATGGCCCCTTCGATGGCACCCAGCGCCTGGGCTGCAACACCCAAACGCTCACGTGGCAGTTCCTGCATCAGGTAGGCAAACCCCTTCCCGGCTTCTCCAAGCAGGGCCTCGTTGGGCACGATGAGATCATCAAAAAAGAGTTCCGCAGTATCGCTGGCGTGCTGCCCGATCTTGCGGATTGACTTGCCGCGTGAGAATCCCGGCAGGCGCGTATCAACCAGAAACAGCGATACACCACGGGCACCGGCGGTCGGGTCCGTCTTGGCGCACACTATGACCATATCCGCCAGCTGACCGTTGGTGATGAACACCTTGGTGCCATTCAACTTCCAGCCCGACTCAACCTTTTCAGCCGTGGTGCGCATCGCAGCCAGATCACTGCCGGCACCGGGCTCGGTCATGGCAATGGCACCCAGTACTTCGCCACTGGCCATGCGCGGCAGCCAATACTGTTGTTGAGCGTCAGAGCCAAGGTGCAGCAGATAGGGGATCACAATGTTGGCGTGGATATTGTAGCCGCTGGCCAGACCACCAAACCCCTGCCGGGAGATCTCTTCACAGATCATCAGGCAGATCTCAACCCCGGCCCCCGAGCCGCCCAGTGCCTCGGGCAGATCAACACCCAGCAACCCGGCCTCACCCAGTTTGCACCAGACTTCTCGCGGCAGCTGGTGTGCCGCTTCCCATTCTTCATAGTCAGGTGCCACTTCCTGCTGCAGAATGCGTCTGACCATTTCCTGAAACAGCGCGCGATCCTCGTCCTCTGCCGCTTCATGATTCAGGTTGTGCATCTGTGTATTCATACTAAGCCCTTTATTGTTGTTTTTACTCGGGGCCACCGGCCGGTTGACCATTAGGGCCATTTAATGCCTTTAAAAAGGCGCTTTGAATGACAATACCGGTCGTTTTAATTGATCGAAATGGCCAAGTGCTGACGCAGCTTTGCAGAATGCTTGGCATGACCTAAACCATTCTGCACAATGGCGAGATGTCAGCACATGAGCTTCCACGCCCTTCCCACAAGGCGCACATCGCCAACCATTTCATCAATGCTTGCCTCAGCGGTGCACTGCGGCGTGGCGCGTGTCGTGATACCTTGCTTCACGAGGCCAGTATTCCAGTGGACTGGGTCAATCGCCCTGAAATGCTGCTCACCGAGCAACAATTGAGTGATCTCATCCGTGCCGTTTGGCGCTTTACCCATTGCGAGTTCATGGGGCTATCGCCAAGTATTTGCAGAAGAGGTGTATTTGCACTGATGGCAGAATTGGCCTGCGGGGCCAAAACACTGGGCGGCATGTTGCGCCAGAGTGCCCGCTTTTATCGGGCGGTTACGGATGATCTCGATATTGGGCTTGATCCTGAAGACGATGCCTCGCTGGTGTTCTACAGCCTGCACCTGAAGCATGACGGAGAAGACCCGGATCACCTGCTGCAGGAGTTCATGCTGTTGATGTGGCAGCGTTTCGCGAGTTGGCTGGTCGGTCAGCAGATTCCCGTGGCAAGTACCAGTTTCGCCTACCCTACCCCTGGTCATGCCGCGTCATACCGCGCCATGTTTCTGGGTGAGTTGCTATACGAGCAGGAGCGCTGCGGGTTTTGCATGCACCCGCGTTTTCTACAACTGCCGATCGTCCGAAATGCAAGTGAGCTGGACTCTTTCCTGCAGGACTGCCCCGCGGTGATACTGCGTCGACCGGTGCGTGACAGCAGTTTGCAAACCCGCGTAAAGGTCCTGCTGCAGCGGCACGATCTGGACAGCATGCCCGATCTTGAGGATATCAGCCGACATCTGCTGATAACCCCCCGAACCTTGCGTCGCCGTCTTCAAGATGAAGGTACATCGATCAGGATGATCAAGGAATCCTTGCGACAGGACTTTGCCATGAAGCTGCTCAACAACGAGCATTTGAGTATTCAGGAAGTGGCCGAGCAAACCGGCTTTGCCGAGCCCGCCGCCTTTTGCCGCGCATTCAAGCGTTGGACCGGGCAATCACCCATGCGATGGCGCAGGACATCAGCAGTCCAGTAACAGCTACTGGGCTGCCAGAGGAAGACCGAATACGCGATCAAACCCCCAGTTGTAGATAAAGGTAAAAAACACGAAAAACAGCGTCAGGCCGGCATCAAGAAGGAACGCGTCAAACAGACTCAGCTGCAGCCACCAGGCAAACAGAGGCAGCGTTAACAGCAATAAACTGACTTCAAAACCAGCCGCATGACCGACACGGCGCACGAGGCTGCGACCCCGCGTGGTCTGACGGGCTTCCCAGCATTCGAACAGCAGGTTGTAGATGAAATTCCAGCTGACCGCGATCAACACGGTCAGTGCACCCAATACACCCGCGTGTGCCAGCCCTTCATCCGACAGCACATTGAAGGTAATACTCAGCAATACCAGCGCAAGTCCTTCATACAGTACAACGTACGTCAGCCTGCGTTTCAGCCCCTGCATGATCCGCCTCAAACCAAAAAGGCGCATTCTATCCTGCCCGCTTCGCAAGCTCCAGTGGATTGACTCCAGCGCCCGTGGCAGCTACGTTTGCTGCCTGTGCCACGGAGCTGTCCTGGCCCGTTGTCATTGCCCTTGTTAATACAGGTTGCCCATGTCCACACCCATACGTCTTACCCAGTACAGTCACGGCGCCGGTTGTGGCTGCAAGATCTCCCCTGCCGTGCTCGACACCATTCTCTCAGGCAGCGGCAGCCAGACACTGGACCCCAACCTTTGGGTCGGCAACGCATCGCGCGATGATGCTGCCGTGTACGCCATTGATGATCACACCGGCATCGTCTCCACTACCGATTTTTTCATGCCGATCGTGGATGACCCGTTCGATTTTGGCCGCATCGCCCACCAACGCGATCAGCGACATCTATGCCATGGGCGGATCACCGCTGATGGCGATTGCGATTCTGGGCTGGCCGATCAACCTGATACCCGCCGAAGTCGCGGGTGACGTGATTCGCGGCGCCCGCGCGGTCTGTGATCTGGCGGGTATTCCGCTCGCGGGCGGACACTCGATTGATGCACCCGAACCAATCTTCGGGCTGGCCGTCACCGGTCGCGTCGACAAGGCACAGTTCAAGCGCAACGACACGGCCAGAGCCGGTGATCAGCTTTACCTCACCAAGCCATTGGGGATCGGTATTCTCACCACCGCCGAAAAACAGGGCAAGCTGCGCACCGAGGATCAGGGGGTCGCCACCGAGCTGATGTGTACCCTCAACCGTGCCGGACAGCGTTTTGCAACGCTTGCAAGCGTCTCCGCCATGACCGATGTCACCGGCTTTGGCCTGCTTGGTCACCTGGTGGAAATGGCCGACGGCAGCAAGTTGACCGCCGAGCTGGACTACAGCGCGGTGCCCCGTATCGCATCGGTTGAGCGCTACCTGTCACAGGGTTGTGTGCCAGGCGGAACCGGGCGCAACTTTGACAGCTATGGCCACCGCGTCAGCGCCCTTTCAGATGATCAGAAGCAGTTGCTGTGTGACCCGCAAACCAGTGGCGGCCTGCTGGTGGCTGTTTCACCCGAGTCCAGCCATGAGTTCCTGGCCGCAGCGGACGAACTGGGGCTGTCGCTTGAGCCGATCGGTCAGCTGACTGATGCTCGTGAATACGCGGTTGAGCTAAACTGATGCGCCCCGACAGTCTGGATTATCGCGCGATTCTGCTCAGCGGCGTGGCGCTGATGGATACCCGCGCTCCGGTGGAGTTTACCAAGGGCGCCTTCCCCACCAGCGTTAACCTGCCGCTGATGAGTGACGAAGAACGTCACAAGGTCGGTACCTGCAACAAGCGCCACGGTCAGGAGGCGGCCATTACGCTCGGGCACCGCCTGGTCAGCGGTGAGATCAAGGCTGAGCGGGTGCAGGCCTGGGTCGATTTTGCCACAGCGAACCCCGAGGGATACCTGTACTGCTTTCGCGGTGGTCTGCGTTCGCGTACCACTCAGCAATGGCTGAAAGAGGCCGGTATTGACTACCCGCTCATTAAGGGTGGCTACAAGGCATTGCGCGGCTTTCTGATCGATACGCTGGAACAGGCCGCACAGCAGTGCCACTTTGTCCGTCTGGGCGGCTTGACAGGCTGCGGCAAGACCGAGCTGTTACATCAGCTCGATCACGCAGTGGATCTTGAAGGTCACGCCAACCATCGCGGCTCCAGCTTTGGCCGTCATGCCAGCCCGCAGCCCACCCAAATCAACTTTGAAAACGCACTGGCGCTGGAAATTCTGCGCAAGCGCGATGCCGATTTTGATACGCTGGTGGTGGAAGATGAAAACCGTGCCATCGGCAGCTGCGCCACACCACTGCCGCTGCATTTGCGTTTCAAAGCCGCCCCGCTGGTCTGGCTGGAGGAGCCCATCGAGCAGCGTATCGAGCGCATTCTGAAGGACTATGTGATCGACCTGTCAGCCGAGTTTATCCAGCAACAGGGCGAAACTGCAGGGTTCGACGCCTTTGCCCAACGCCTGCGCAAGAGCCTTGGCAACATCGTCAAGCGACTGGGCAGCGAGCGTCATCAGCGCTTGGCAGCGTTAATGGATCAGGCCCTTGAGGCACAGCGACACTGCGGCGAAACCGGCCTTCACCGTGACTGGATCAACGCTCTGTTGAACGAGTACTACGACCCGATGTACGCCTACCAAAGCGAGCGCAACGCGCAACCGGTTCTGTTCAAGGGCAACCGCTCAGAGGTGAAGGCTTTTCTGCAGTCGCTCACACCAGCTTCACGATAATGTCGTGCAGCACATTGGCGGCCGCGTGCAGGCGGCGCGAACCGTCCATCAGGTGGTGGTAGATCTCGCGCTTTTTCAGCATTTCGGTCGTCACCTCTCCCTGAAACAGCTCCGCCAGGCTGCGCCGGTATAGCCGCTCGATATGACGGTGTGCCCGGCGCGCATCATGGGCGCCCTGTACCGCTCCGGCCGGGTCAATACTGAGGGTGCGAAAGCCTTGTTCCAGGGCCTCACAACCCTGCATCAACTCCTCCACTATTGCCTGCATATGGGAGTCCGGTGCGATACCGAAATCCAGCAGCTCATTGATGGTGCTCTTGCAGTGGGTAATGATCCAGTCCAGTGACTCGATGGCGCGATAAATATCTTCGCGATCAATTGGGGTGGAGAATGCACGGTTGAGGTAGCGAATGTTGCGCACCTTAAGCGTATCGGCAGCATGTTCATCCTGACACAACAGCTCTTCCAACTCTGCCGAAGGCTCATGCATGTAACGATGCAGATTACTGATGGTTTCTGTCACCATCTCGCTCTGCTCGGCCAGCAGTGCGAAGAAGTCCGCTGGGCGAGGAATGATACGATCCAGCAGGCGTTGCAGTACGCCCTCTTTTTCCGTTTCAGCCATAGGTGGCTCCATTTCAATAGCGATTCAGGGCGCCAGCCCGATCAGGCGCAGCAACAGGTAGCACAGCACTGCCAAAAAACCCGCACCGGGAATGGTCACCAGCCAGGTGACACCAATCTCCCGCGCCTTGGCCCAGCGTACGGCCCGAGGACGCTCCGCTGCGCCGATCCCCATAATGGAGGATGACACAACATGGGTGGTCGATACCGGTGCCCCCACCAACGAGGCCATAAATACCACCCCCGCCGATGTCAGCTGAGAGTTGAGTGCGTGCAGTGGGCGAATCTTGTAGATCGAAAACGCCAGCGTGCGCACGATCTTCCAGCCGCCCAGCACTGTTCCCAGTGTAATGGCGCAGGCACACAGCAGAATCACCCAGAACGGCACCTGAAACTCATCCAGCTGGCCACTCAACAACAAACACAGGGTCAGAATCCCCATGCTTTTCTGTGCATCGTTGGCCCCGTGTGAAAACGCAAGGCCGGCCGTGGTCAGCCACTGGGCGCCGCGCAGTTCGCGGTTGACCAGCGGACTGGCTGAACGCAGCAGTACCAACATCACCCGCTGCAGCACAAAGCCAAACCAGAACCCGATCAGGGGCGACAGCACCAGCGCCAGCAGCACCTTTGTCACCCCCGTCATGCGACCTTGCGCCAGTTCCTGCACACCCCAGACCACCTGATCCGGCCCGGCCGACACCATCACCACTCCGCAGAGGCCACCGACCAGCGCATGGGATGAGGAAGACGGCAGGCCACGCCACCAGGTGATCAAGTTCCAGGCCGTGGCCGCAAACAGACCGCACAGCACTACCGTCAGTGACAGCGAGGTTGGCAGGTCGTCCAGCGTCACGAAATTGCCGATGGTATTGGCCACCGCCGTACCGCCCAGCACCGGCCCAAGAAAGGTAAAGGTGCCCACCATCAGCACCGATTGCACCGGCGACATGGCACGCGATGCGATGACCGGCGCCACCATGTTGGAGGCGTCATGAAACCCGTTGGTGAAGTCGAACAGCACCACCATGGCGCTGGCCAGCAGGATAAACAGCCAGACTGTATCCATACGTGATCAAAATCCTTGCGGAATGTTCTGCAAGCATAGCAAAGCCACAGAGGATGCAGGCATTTAATAGGTGCGCAGGCGCGTTAGTTGCTGCTGAGTGCCAGCTTCAGGCCATAGCCGATGAATCCGGCCCCAACACCGGTCTTGGCAATTGCGCCAATGCCCCGGCGCGCCTGAAAACGCCCTTTCAGGAACACCATGCCCAGAATCAGGCTCGCCAGGTAGGTCTGGCTGATGATCTGCACCATCACACCCAGCAGGGTGAAGGTCAGCAAGGGGGTGTGGTAGTTCGGGTCAACGAACTGGATGAAAAACGACATAAAGAACAGGATCGCCTTGGGGTTCAGCAGACTGATGGTCAACGCCACTTTAAAAGGGCTACGGCCACTGCCGGATGGAATATCGGCCAGCACCTGTTGATCCCGGTCACGCTTGAGCGCCGAGCGCAGCAAACCCAGCCCCAGCCAGACCAGATACAGGGCACCGGCATACTTGAGCAGATTGAACAGCCAGGGCGTTGTCTGCACCAGCGAGGCCACCCCGGCCACCGACAGCGTCATCAGCACCAGATCGCCGCAGAACACACCTGCGGCGCCCTTGAAACCGGCCCCTACCCCGTTGCGGGCAGCGGTGGTCATCACATACATGGAGTTGGGCCCCGGCAGCAGCACGATCACGATTGTACCGATGATAAATGTCGCAAGGTCTGTGATACCGAACATGTCAGGGGCTCCATGCAGAAAAGTGCATATTACGCCTAACCCTCCAGCCTGCCTACTGCCGCGTGGCTCTGCGTTGATACCGAGATACGAATTGAATCCTTCGGCGAAATTAATTAACATATTAAGTTAATCAAGGAGATCCCGATGAGCATCAAACTGTCTGTTGTCGACCAGTCACCGGTACACGGTTCACACCCGAAAATTGACGCCCCGCGCCTCACCATCGAGCTGGCCCAGCTGTGTGACACGCTGGGATACCACCGCTACTGGGTGGCTGAACACCACGACAGCATTCACTTTGCCAACCCCTGCCCCGAGATTCTGGTGGCTACCATCGCCAGCCTGACCCAGAACATCCGTGTGGGCAGCGGTGGCGTCATGCTGTCGCACTACAGTCCGCTGAAAGTGGCTGAAACCTTCGGCATGATGGCGACTCTCAACAACGGTCGCATCGACCTAGGCATTGGCCGTGCTCCCGGCGGCACCGGCCTCACCTCGCAGGCGTTGGCCTACCCCCATCAGCCGCATCACGGCGACCTGTATGCGCAGCAGGCCCAGATGCTGGCAGGCTTCGTGAGCGCCAACCTGCCAGCTGAACACCCCTACAGCCGTATCAACGTGCTGCCTGACAGCATCAAGCCCGAACTTTGGATGCTGGGCTCAAGCGGCGGCAGCGCAGGCCTGGCTGGCCACTTGGGCTACAACATTGCCCTGGCCCGCTTCATCGACCCGGACAACTGCCACCCCTCCATTTTTGATACCTACAGCGAAGAGTGGAAGCAGGCCGGTCATGAAGGCACACCCAACAAGATGCTCGCTATTGCCTGCATCTGCGCCGACACCGAAGAAGAAGCCAAGCTGCGCGCCGGTACCGCCGTGTACCGCAAACTGGCGGCACAGATGGGCCAGCGCGAAGACTTCCTGACTCCGTCACAGGTACAGGACCGCTACCGCGAGCTGCCCGCTTCATCTCAGGCCGAATACGACCACATCCTGAACGGTTACACCGTAGGCACCCCCGACCAGTGCTGGCAGGAGATGGAACAGCTTGCAAGTCAGTTCGGCTGTGATGAAATCGCCACCGTGTGCGTGACGTACAGCCATCATGACCGCATGGACAGCTATCGCCTGTTGGCCAAACACCTGTAACACCGACAGGGCTGAGACCGTGCACACAGTCGGCCGGATCTCAGCCCCGTATTGGGGGACATAATCTCTGAAATAGCTGTAAACTTATCGCGCATATAGCGTGTTGACCTTGAGCTTTTCCGGGGAAACGGGCCAGAACCCTAATCGCGAAGCGATCAAAGGGGGCGTTATCCCAGCGCCAGATAATTTGGTTGTCGCTAATGCGTCGCGGGGTGTTGAGGTGATCCGTATGGATGTAATACACCGCAACGCCGATACACGTGGAGCCAGTGCCGCACCGTTTGGAGAGCCTGTCACTGTCACCGGCTCGCACATTTGTAGGCGCTGGCCCAAAATGCAAACCCCGCTGGTCAACCGTGACAACTGAAACCGGAAAAGAGTGCAAACACTGCTGGTGAAAATGACAATTTTTAGGAAAGGAAACGGCGGGGATAAGCCGCCTTATAAGTTAAAACTATGGCCTACATCCTATTTATTTGGATGCTTTAGGACACGATGAGTCTGTAATTATTTTGGCGTTTTTTTACGCCATTCTTTTTTAAACCATACAGCTACGCACGGGATAACATAAAACCACTGTATCAACCCGCCAAGCATGCAAGAAAAAGCTATAAGAGATATGGTGGCTGCTGAACCATAGACCTCCATTAATCCAATTCCAAAGAATGCGACCAAAAATTTAGCGATAATTAAAATAAAAGTCCCGAAAGGAAAACTTATTAATCCAAAACATATCAGTGATAGAAGCTCTATTTCATATCGCATTGAGTCCGTTATATCCTGAGACATAACCCTTGATATAAAATAAATAGTCATTATCAGGTTGGCAATGACCCAAAGAACTACCCCTCCAAGCCTCATGCTTTTCCTCATAGCTATTTTCTCTAACACAGCCTCATACACTTATTCACCACATTACTCGTGTATTCTTGGCAATCTGTTCCATTAGGACCAACACCATACCACGGACTCGGAGTCGGAGTCGGAGTCGGAGTCGACCACTCTGTCTTAATACAACTCTCGACACAGCTATCATCTCCTAACTCTTTTTCACATGAGCTCGGTTCATAATAATCGTCATTAGGAGAGGTTGGCCTGCCGGGGCTTCCATCACCGAATGGCCGTGTGTTATCTAATGTCCCGCCAGAACTAGCTGTTGTGCTATTAAAGGTTTCCTGATCCACCAACACATGCATACTGATGGTTTGCTAGAGGTGGCGCATAACTGCCCGGCTTACCACCTAATGGGCGTGTACAAATGTATGTAGCCAAGCCGAATGGGTCGAAAAATCTAATAGGATTTCCTTCAGCGTACGCATAAATATTCAGCCCACCCGCTAACCCAATCGGATCAGACTCAATGTACCGCCCCGTATTGGGATCATAGTCCCTGAAGTAGTTTTAAACTAATCGCGCTCAGACAGTACCGGGCCTTGAGCTTTGGCAGCGATTTTAAAGAAAAGATTTATGCGATAGCAGATCCTTCTGCATTAGACGGTATGGAGCTATGTTCTTCGGTCATTCACCAAAGAACATAGAAGGTTTCAGTTCAAAGCGCTCTGACAGTTTCTCGATGGCTTGGCGGCTCAGAATGCGTTTCCCGTTCAGAACTTTGGAGACCATTGTCTTATCGCCGATCTCCGGCAGATCGCTGCCGGTCAGATGGTGCTGGCTCATCAGGGTACGAAGCAGCGCGATATCGGCTGGTAGTGTTTCAGCTTCTCCAATGAATGCCATCAGTTCCTCATCCTGAGACTCATACCGCTCAATTGCATGGCTGAGCATGTCGATGAGGGGGTTCATCGGATCGTCCAGGGTATCGCTGGCCGATTCCAGTACCTGCTCCAGCGTTTCCAGCGTCGCTTCGTACTGTTCGTCGGTCTCTATGTTAATGAGCGGCTGTGCAGTCGCCATAAATGCCTGATATGCATCGACAATTGCTAGCTGTCCCATGTTATCACCTCTAATCTTGATCTTTCATGTATCGCTTCGTCAGCTTGTCGTAGTCCGCATGATTAACGATGTGTTTGATATACATGCGCTTATTCACAAACTGAATGAATGCAAGCACACGAAGATTGTTGCCACCCACATCCAGCACCCACCACTTGTCCTTGTACTTGAAGTTATCCAGCGTTGGAAAAACCGCCCTTAACTCATCCGGGGTACTGAAATCCGTCTTGTGTAGTACCTTGTACATATCCAACAGTGCAGCCTCATCGTTCGGGTATTTCTTGGCTGCGTCGTTGAACGGCTTCTTCGACATTACATTCATCGGTTACCCTTGGTTGACCACACGTCAACTATAGTTTCATGTTGACTACTCGTCAACTTTCCGTTGATTTCTTCGCTGCCGGATGAGCCCGCCTGTAAACAGCTTTGAGATCGCTGATCGTGACATGGGTATAGATCTGCGTGCTCTTGATATCCTGGTGTCCCAACAGCTCCTGGACATAGCGGATGTCGGCACCGTGCTTGAGCATGTGGGTTGCGCTGGCATGCCGCATGAGGTAGCAGGCTCCCTCCTTTCCGACGCCGGACCAGCGTACATATTCACCCACCAGGTCGGTCAGGGCGCTACGCTGGATACGTCGCCCCGCCCTCCCCAGGAACACGGCGATACCACTCTCCAGCGTGAGCTGCTCAGGACGAAGATCTTCGATGTATCGTTGTAACCAGTCCAAGGCCCTTGGCGCGATCGGTACCTTGCGATCCAGTGAGCCTTTGCCTTTTCGGATGGTGATCACCTGCTCCGCCGGTATCACCGGGGGCAGCTTTCGAGGCACACGGGGTAGCGGAAACTTGCTGAAAAAATCGGACTGGATGATGTCGTTGTCACGCATGCGTTTGAGGAAACCAGTCACCGCCATCAGGCGCATACGCTGTGTCGATAGATCGAGTGGCGTGTGATCACGCGGTTTCCGATAGCGGTACAGGTAACGCCGATAGGCTTCCAGCAGCTCCAGATCGATACTGGTGATGGTCGTGACACCCTGATCTCCTGTGCGAACAACTCGGCAAAGTCGGCCTGAGGGCGTTCGGTGGTTAAAACGAAATGACTGGCATCCTGCCCGTCCGGGAACAGCACCATATTGGCGGCCTCCATCATCACGGCAATGGTACGCATGGCATCCGGTTCGGCGGCTGTGCCACACAATGCCAGGCAGACGCGCTCTATCCGGTGCTCCCTCAGTAGATCGAGATGTATTTGCTTGAAGGCATGACAGCCCATAAGCGCAATCACCCGCTGAAAGCCTTGCTGCCACCAGATCAGCGCCTCCAGCGGGTTCTGCACAGGATTATCTCTTTGGCGTCCAGCAAGACCCGTTCGTTAAACAACCGGGTACGCTCAGTGATCCAGTACACCTGGTAGACCGAGCCTGCTTTCAACTTCGGAGTAATACGTTTGCCATAGGCTCCGGTAATACTCCCGTCCGCACCGAGGAAGGGAAACACGACACAACCCCGGAAGAAACTCATGCCCGGACAGCTTCAGCAATCCTAAGCGTTGAAGTGCCCCACGGGTATAGGCCTCCTGCTCGCGCCCCAAACGCTGTAATCGCAACCCCAGGGTACGGTCGCAGCACCCCAGTCGAAAGTCGGACAGGAGGCGGTTCCCGAAGATGCCGTAGGTCAGTAAAAGCCGCCGTGCCTGCTCATGATGAGCGAGAGCACGACGGTAGTGGTCGATAATCTGCTCGCACAGCAGATCATCGCTTGCTTGCGGATGTGTGATGCAGCGCTTTCCCCGGCCACCACTCATTGGCGGAATATAGGAGGGTGTCGCACTTCGGAGTTGAATTCACGGACCACTTTTCCAGCCGAATATAATTTCAAGCCCAGCACTTGCCTGGGCTTTAACCTAAAAATTACGAATCACCTTTTTTGACGAGCATGCCTGCAAACGTGCCAAAGCCAATTGTTAACGAACTCAATACTAAGTAAATAGAGAAAGTTACTTTTAGCCCCGATAAGCTCGAAAAATCAATTACTGCTCCAAACTGACCGGTAATAAAATGAGTCAAAGGGCCAAGAAAACTCAAAATAAAAATCAGCGACAATCCTTTTAAGACCCGATTTTTCTTAGAAAGGGACACCACCACAAACGAGGAAATAATCGGTAAAAGCCAGAGAACCGACAAAACCAATTTCCTACTCAGTCCTAACCGGCTATAAACGTATTCTCTGAAAACCACAGTCAATTCGCTCATCAAAATAAAAAAACTATCAGAAAAAAACCTATCCACCACGCCTTTGTGTCATTCATTTTATTGGCCTAAAGTAGAATCATATACCGGAGATGGGCTATATCCAGGTTCACCAAGTTGTGGCCCTGGATTGATAGGCCAGTGTTCCACCGTTTGGAGAGCCTGTCACTTTCACCGGCCCCCACACTTGTAGGCGCTGGCTCAAAATGCACACCCTGCTGGCCGGGAGTGCACACCTAAACCGGAAAAGTGTGCACGTCGTGCTGGTCAGAATGCACAAACCAAATCTACTCTGAGCCCATTTTTTCTTTTTCATTTAAATTTTTTCTATAATACCGTTCCCCTCGGGAAATAATAAAACTAAATATTATTGGGCTAGTCACAAGCAAGCTCTGAACACATATAGTAAACAAAAGATGGACTGAAAGTTTTTCTGGAGGATCATGATACAATACATAATAAAAACTGCTGAAGTATAAAATACAAAGCAGAATCATACTCAATATAAAAGCATAGATTGCCACCTTAATCTTCATTTTGCATACATATCCTATGTAAGCACCTGCCCACCATGCGTTAATAAATGCATAAGCGGCTTGGCTATCGGAATAAGAGAATAAATCCCTTATTCCGATATACACCATAATAAACGCTATAACATAGGCTACTGCTTGACCAAAGACAATTTTTGACTTAATCAAATTATTGCACCACTTTCACAGGAATATATCTATCAGGATCATTCAGGATATCTTTAAGTAGGCGATCTGTATCATCATTTCCAAAAATACCCCCTCCTAGATCTATACAACCAGCACTACCTTCGCTACGTCCGCCATGTATAAAAAATCCATCGCGCCCATAAGTATTGGTTCCACTATTAGGAGTTAATGGCATCCGCCAGTCTCCCCAGTCTCCTTAGGTATTCCGCAATAAATCACCAAACAATCCTGGATTTGTTAGATTTCTATTATCTCCCGTATACTCACCTGAAGGAATAGGTCCTTCGTTCTTCTTAGTTTGATCTGTCGAGCCGTCCCGGCCAGAAGAAGCAGGAATGGTATATGGTGACTGGCCATTCTGAGGGTCAACGGTCAATGTTCCAGACGCATTATCATATGTCAAAGCCGTCAACCCGTAATGATCGATGTACTTAAGGGGGCTGTTGTAAACGTACGAATACGTATTCAGTCCAGCTCGTAGCCCTATCGGATCAGACTCAATGTATCTACCGGTTGCGGGGTCATAGTCCCGGAAGTAGTTGTAGTGTAACCCGGTTTCCTCATCGTAGTACTGCCCTGGGTAGCGCAGAGAGAAGGTGAATAGCTGACTGTCACCGTCCGGGTCTTCATTGGCTGTGTGGCGACCAAAGGGGTCGTTATCCCAACGCCAGACAATTTGGTCGTCACTGGCTCGGCTAATGCGACGTGGGGTGTTGAGGTGGTCCGTATGGATGTAATACTTCTCAACGCCGATATACGTGGAGTCAGTACCCCACCGTTTGGAGAGCCTGTCACTTTCACAGGCCCCCACAGTTGTAGGCGCTGGCCAAAAATGCACACCCTGCTGGCCAGGCCTGCACACCCAAGTCGGAAAGGTATACATTGCTTTCTGGCTACTTTGCAGATAATTTCCATCGCCGACTCTATATCCTAATGTTAGGAGAACATTAATTTCTTCGAAAACAGTGTCGAATCACGTAATAATAATGCAGAAAAAATAGAACTAAAGACAGGCCTATATATTTATAGTCATAGAATTTTTCTAAAAACCGAAAAATAAAGTCATTGCATTTTTCACTGCCAACTCCGCACCAAATTAAAAAATCATCAGATAAAAACTCAAAAAAACCATCCGCTATAAACCCCACTAAAAATAAAGCATAACCTGATAGTATAGACTTTATCCAATAGTTATAAATCCTTTTTTTTATTAAAAGCCAGCCCGAATAAAACCGGAGAAAATAAAGGCCAAGCATAGCTCATTAATATAATCACAATATGCAAATGAAATCCACCGCATAGCAAGGGCGTCAAATTAAAACGATTGGTGCCTGAAAATTAAATCAAAGGCACAATCAACATTAATATGCAGTTACAGCTTTAACTGCTCTTGATCTTGCTCGATCAATTATCTTATCTAAATCATAATTTCTGGACACATCATTAGGAAGTGCGTTTTTAAATTTATCTATTACCTGATAGGCTTGCTCTTCAGTTAATTGGGTACCTGTAAACATACCATCCCTAAAGCCCATATTTCTGAAGATACCATGTAATTTTTCCTCTTCTCCAAGGCACCGCCACTTTTTGGAAGCACCTTCGACATCAGACAACCCAGCCGAAATCGGCCCACATTCTTCTAATCCCAAGCGCTCACAGACTTTCTTAGCTCTGTTTACATTTTTTGATGGACTGAATGGCTTATATTCATTCACCATACCTACATATTTGTTAGGTGCAAAATCGAACTTATACACATAACGCCCCTTTGAAAACTCAGTAGCATAAACGTCAAATAGTCCCTTTGAATCGAAGTAACTTAGAGGATCGGGAATTCAGATAATAAGTGCGACACTCATGGTTGAACGGCGAGAGGTGGCCA